>Ga0058698_10000818_pt1 | contig 15694 bp, 12 predicted proteins | sample AgamicAsSfe_FD_67288 | JGI IMG/M metagenome (GOLD analysis project Ga0058698, IMG submission 67288) | Agave microbial communities from Guanajuato, Mexico - As.Sf.e | ecosystem: Host-associated > Plants > Phyllosphere > Phylloplane/Leaf | place: Guanajuato, Mexico | collected 2012-05-30
TGATACTGATATGAATATTTCGATTACCTTCATATAAGCTACCCATCCCATGGTTCTTCACACTCCGAAGAAGCAGTCACTTCCTATGTGATGGCAGCGCAGCGCTTCAGTATACTTAATTAAATTTCGAGACGCGAATCGATTGTATAGTCTTACATTACGATCATCATCTTTAACATAGTTCCCCATATATACACTGTTCAAACCTCACCGCTACCACGATTGAAACATCACTGTAAAACGCAGGTATTCTTCTATGCTCCTCGATCCCTCCTCGATTTCTTCATGGCTGTGTACTCTTTTAGTGAGATCTTTTTCACTGGCGGAGAAGATGCAGATACCGCAGTAGCACCGGACAACACATCAACGACCTCATATGCCTGAGTAGCTACTGGAGTGGGTGTGGGTGGCGTGACCGAGCGAGTTGGTATCGAAACCGGTGTTGGGGTTACACTGATCGTCCGCTCACTATCAGTAATCGTTCGCTGGCTATCGCTCCAGGGGGATAGATCCGGCTCGTTCATGGCCAACAGTATACGTGCGGCCTCTTTATCTTCCTTGGAGTACACAACCAGCTTGTTCAGTATTAGCATAGTGGCTGCAGCCTCTCGCTCTTTCTCGGTATGGTTCCCAGGAATGGTGTCGAACGTGCTAGCCCGGGTGTCAGTTGTATTGAGGATGGAGTTGAAACTCGAGTGACCCTCGGCAGCAGCAGCAAGTTTCTGTAATGAGCTCATCATTATCGTCTTGCGAGTAATTGGTGGATGGTTCGATTTAATTAGGGCTTGATGATCGGTTGAAAAGTTGAAGGGTGGATCAGGAACTGGTGGAGTTGAAATTGAAAGTTTTCGTGGAGAAAAGGGGGAATAAGTGCAGTGTGGACCGGCTTAGGATCATCTGCACGTAATCACTTTTCTACAAAATATAAAGGAGGGTTCGTGGCGAGATTGATGGACCGATTATCATGGTGAATGGTCACTGAGCCCGCAGCGTGGAGACATAACAGGTAGGCACCAATATAGGAGAGAAAACATGGCTAGATGAAGGCTGATGGTAGACTATAGGTCTTGATTCCTATCTAAAAGAACCTACGTCAAGTGTTTTGTGAGCCAAAGCTCGTTCCAACGGCCATCTTCCGCCATCAATATGTCCACCTCTCCTTGCCTCTGCTTCATCCCTAGCTCTATCTGTTCAACCATCTGGTCAGCCGCGTCAGCCTTCGTTTTGTGTCTCAAAAATTTGTAGCTTCTAGCTATCGAAGTCTTCTCTATCAGTTGACATCATTTTTTCTTCTTGCGGTTTTGATCATTTCCCGCAAGATTGAAGTGGATAAATGTTCGGATTCTCGAGATAAGGGAACGGAGAGAATGACTAGGACATACTGGTACCATAAAGGTATTCTATAAAAGCACAGTGTCGAGGTCTGAGGCACTATAGTACATTGCCACGCTATTTAAAAATCTGGCTTTTACCTACATGGATGTCGCAGGTATATACCCATCTCACTGTATTAAGATCAGTTATTCTTTGCAGTCTTTGAACTATGCTTTGGTTACCGCGGTACAATCTCCCAACCTCATAAAGTTCGTACGTCTGATGATAGCTTTTCATAGATGGATTACGCACCTACTGCTACTTCGTCATACTAGCGACTCACTATATTGTCTATCCACCCAGATTAGGCCAACTCTCACTTGGCTCTCACGACCAGTCCCGCTCGCGCCACGTACTAGGGTCACCTTTCATGGTCTTCTCTTTCTCAATGGCCCTTCCTGGGATCAATGCTGGCCAACCATCTTGTCGCCATTCATGTAATCTCCAAGACGCATGATAACCTAATGTATCATCGCTGGCCTCTATGCGAGGTTCTGCATATGTTGGATCGATGGGTAAGAGAAGGTTCTTCTGGAACACAAGGTGAGACGGAGCTGCGCTTCTTATCCCCAGTATTGTCTCAATCTTGGCTTCGGCCTCTGTCTCCACGTCGATATGATGTCCTTTTCCGTTTTTGATATTCTCAATAGCCTCGTCATACACAGCAAGGGCAGCTCTTCGGTCTCTCGGAGAGCAAAGATCGCTTCTGGGGTCAATTGGTACCTTCTTGATGAAACGCAGTCGGCTGTCGCTAAGGCGACTTGAGAGGCGCGGCGCACCGCCACCAACATCTGAGGGTGTACTGGCTGGTATGTCTAAAGGGCCACTGTGCAGGAATTCGCTCATAGACAGAACGGTGCGTCTCGTAGGTGCATCCGCTGGTGGAGTGTTGCGTTCACCTGGAACGTAAGTACTTTTGGGCGAGTAAGACATGAATGACGTAACGCGGTAGGTCAACTCCAAAGGACAAGCGGAAGACAGTAGTATGTCGAACCGGACATATAATTTATACAGGAAGATGTAAGAGCGCTAGAGAGATGACTGACAAGACAGCGTGGTCGCTTCCTGGTGAGTGTGACTGCATAACAAACGCGCTATTCCACATTTGGAAACCAAGCAGAACCGCACGCTTCTCAGTTCAGGCTACCGTATCAGTTGCGCTGAAGGTACGTCAACAAAGCAAGGGAAAGGCGATTTAGCCCATTGATGTAAGGCGTCACAGGCCCTCTACCAAGCCATTCCGTTTGAAGGCAACGTTACCAGTTCCTTTTCAGCACCAAACGACCTACTTGCCAGACCTCGGCCAAGCAGTTTTGCGATTTTTCTGCCGAGTTTTGCGTGCCCTCCTTGCATCTATAGTGAAAGTCTCAGTTTCAGCGTGTGTTGCAGAAAGAGACGTAGAGGTTGATGTAGAAGTACTTGTGGTGGGTGCTTCAAATAAAGACTGCTGTACCTACTCAAAATAAGCAAGTTTCATTACCTAGCAGCGATACGACATACTTGAGCCGCAAGCAAGCCTTCGGTACGCTCGTATAACGAAGGCATGGCAATGTCATATTCGCGAACCCAACGCAACATCATCGGCCCTGGATAAGTGGGAGGATAGCCCTACAGTATGTAAGTCTCATGGTAGGTTAGCGGATGAGGTGACTGGCTCACCTCAACCCTAAGCGGCTTCCCGCTTGCAAGGGTCTCGATTCGTTCTTTCATAATGACGTTCAATCGGCCGTAGAAACAAGGTGCTATAGTCATAGCGTCCGCGCCTCTTGCTGTGATCTCAAGCAATTCTCGTTGTAACTTCATGATATCTTCGTGTAGACCAAGGAAGAGCAAGAAGAAGTCGTTGCAGTCTTGCTGGGTAGGCTCACCTGCGATACACTATCAGTATGATGGGGAAAAGGATGTATATTAAGGAAGGGCTGCGCACCGTACTCAGCTGCATAGATAGCGTCAATTTCGTGCTGAGACAGGATACTGAATCGACTATCGCGGACGCGGAGTTGCTGTTGAAGCTGAGGGAGCGGATCAGCTGTCTTGATTGCGCTGTTGTGGCGACAACTCGACATGGTGCTTGGTTGGCGCGCGGGAGATCTGGGATACACAAGATAAGTACGCGAGCCGCACGGAAGTTTAGAAGCTTTCAAGGTGAACCTGAGGTTGTATTCAGAATGTTGTGGGGCTGATGGTGTAGCGTACTTTACAAGACAGAGTTCACTCTCACCAAGTTCCCCCAGTAACCACCTATTCGCACCCCTCTCATCTCAAGCGTGTTCAGATATGGTGGTCAGCTTCACACAAGATATCGGAAGAAAGGAGATGAGACAGGTAACGCGACAGCACCTCTCAGGCAGCGTGCCTGCTGGTGACGCTAATCGTAGTTCATCCATCCTGGTGCATGCATCAGAATAGAGCAAAGTGCAGCAATTCGTCTCCTGCTCAACTATCCTTGAGTATACACTGACTTTACGACTCTCTGTTGAATCACCATCGGCGTCTTGTACAATGACTAGTTTCTGTAAAGATTGACCTATCACGAATACCTTCCACGCTGCCTGAGTCTTGGCATGGATAGTATGCAAACGAGCTTGTCAATTTAGAGATTGCGTCCCACGAGTACTTTGTCGATCTTGTGATGAAGAAGAGGCTAAAAAAGTTGCTGCCGCTACCCTCTCGGAAACATACGCTCTTCAAGTTGTTAGCTTACGGTTCAATCTAGCGAAAAGATGGTTTGGAAGTGATAGACATTTGGCTATCCTTCGGTAGACATCTCTGGTAAAGTGTGCACCTTCCAGCAACCACAGCACAGATCGAGGTCAGTGTGCAACTTATCGTACGGCACGCTTTGCATGTAGAAGCGGCAGTCTTTTCGGCTTTGAACATGATGATGTCGTACTGAAACATCGTTACCCATAGCAGGGCGTTCCGAATCCAAGCTTGTTTAGTATCTCTTTCTATTCGCAACAACAGCGCTTTGGATGCGATCGACCGAGCCATGCTGGGTCTGTGATGTGCGCGTCCGCTGCGGGTTTACCGGGTATAAGGGCTGGCCGATCGTTGTCTTCCAACGACCCCTCGGTCCTCTAGTCACAGGAATCACGAAAACCAACAGAATTGACGGCTCGCGGTTTGAAAGACTGGTAGAGAGTGAGGCATTGAAGGTAGTCGTTGCTCGAGCCTAACTGCCAGACGTCACCGTCGGAGATTGCCCGCTTTTCCTCCGATGCATCGCCAAGATGACAGGAACGCCTCATGGGGCGTCTGTCACAATTAGATTTCAAGTCCTGGAGGACTGATATCTTCTGACTATCATGTTTGTTGTATTGAATGGCATGCTGCTCTCGTATTCCCACGACGCGTGTCCCTCAGCGACCAGAAGGCTGCGCCACACCAGGAATGTCTACGCGCGTCTCGGTCGGGTCTAGGCTTGTCGCATCCCCTGAGTGCGGGCTGACGTTCGCAACGCGCTTTTTTTGACATCGGGCCATTGCGATGGGGTGAAACACGTTTTGGACATCTGTACATCTACGACATCGATCTTTGTCTGCTCCTCTAGCTACTAGACTGACAGATGCTACGCAACCGACGCTAGCGACCATGTCGTCTTCTTACCGGAAGCACATGCCGCGTCCGGCACGCCTCCTCTTCAGCGTCCTGCTCATATACGGCTTCTTCTGGATCAAGGGATGGCCTCGCACATACGACGACGAAGAACTCCCTCCGAGCAAGCGGCCGCAGCAAGAATCGAACCTCGGCCCATATCTAGTCGACCATGACCAGCTCGTCGTCGCCGTTACCACGACCGCGAACAACGTGTACAGCAAAGTCGCACCCCTCATCCTCAATACCGACGAGCGAGACCATGGCACGTTCCTGCTCTTCTCAGACCTACAAACGGAGATTGGGAGGTGGCCGGTATTTGACGTCATCTGGCGGTACGGATCCGAATTCATAAAGAAGACGGAGCAGCTGGAGAGATACCGTGCTCAGGTCGACTTCGCGCGGAGGAGCATACCCCTGACCAACTTGAAGAAGCCGGACCCGGAGGAAGAAAGGAGAGACATGGAAATACTGCACAAGTACAAGATCCTGGAGACTATGGCATCCGCGTGGGAGTACCGACCAGACCGCAGCTGGTACGTCTTCGCTGGCGACGAGACATACATCAACAGGCCAAACCTACTCGACTGGCTGAGCCAACACGACCCAGATGCAATGCATTTCTTCGGAAATCCGCCAGCGCCTGCAACGGCGCTTGTCCCCGACCCTTTCGCTGCCGGCGGCACATCCTTTATTCTCTCGCGGCAGGTCATGCTGGAGTTGTTCAAGAACCGCAAAGATTTCATCCAAATGCGGCGGGAGCACATCTCAGAACATACAACAGCATTCGATCTCGTTTCCAGCGCTCTGCAGGCCGAACTCAAGCTTGAGTTTACTGTTGTTTGGCCAGGTATCTCTGGCTTCGATCCGAGCACCGTGCCATTCTCGCCTGCTATATGGTGCGAGCCCGTCTTGATGATGCACCACATCACCCCAGACCTCGGCATCGATCTGCTCAGACTTGAGAAGGACCGACCTTCCGACCAACCCACCCTACGCTTCGCTGACCTTTGGCACCGCTTCATGACCCCAGAGGACCTGAATTACACGCGTGATGACTGGGACAACCTATCCTCCGAGTCATCCAACGGACGATGGAACATCCTCTTTGAAGGCCAACACCCCGATGCCGACCGAGCTCAGAACGGGGAAGAGTCGCCAGAAGCATGCCAGGCGTCCTGCGAAAACAGCAAATACTGCGTCCAGTGGTCCTACTCGTCGATACTCCAGTATAACTGGAACGACAATCCACCGACCAAGTGCCATCTTAGCAGCAGTATACGCTTCGGAACGCACAAAGGTCCACAGAAGCTGAATATTGACGGGGAAATTAGCACGCTCACTTGGAAGAGTGGGTGGAAAAAGGACAAATTCAAGAAATGGGCGAAGCAGCAACGGTGTAAGGAGCAGCATCAGTAGTTCGAAAGTATTGTCATTTTCAGCGTTTCAGCGATATTCATATTCAAAAAAAAAAAAATGTCGACCAAACGTCGGGTTCCAGATTCTTCTTAGGCCACTGTTCTGTGCATCTTGGCCTCATTCTTCTTCTACACGCTATCTCATTAGTCCTTGTTTGATGTCGATTGCTAATTGCGTAGTTACATGTTTCCTAGGCTTCATCGTATGTCCAGCAAGTTTCAAGACAATTGCCTGCAAGCGATTCACTATATAACCCGGTATGACGCTCAAGCACTTGTACAGCCACGCCTGAAGTACAAACCTAACCTGCACCAATGTCAGACCCTGAAGACAGTGGCGACGCACGACCTCGACATGATGTGAAATGAAGCCTTCCACCAGGCAATACGATGGCTGCGAGGAAGTGAAAAGTGTACACTGCATGCAGTTTGCAATTATGAAGTCTTGAGCTCAACGCCTCAAATGTCTGCATCATCATTGTTGCTGCCGTGCCTTCGAACACAACTATATTCACCGCACATGGCACTGATATAAAACTATCCTGGAATTATATCATTCTTTCTACATATCTTCACACAAAGTCAACTCACCATGTCTCAACCGAACTCGAAAGACAATCGCGCCCGGCTTCCCGAAGCCGCCCACGAAGATACCCCTGGCATTGCTGGAGATCAGGCACGCGGCCAGGCTCCCCCTTACGCGTACGATCATGGCATCCTAACAAACTATAACCTTGCAGCGTCATATACAACTGTTTATGGTATGTTGAAAGATCGAGAAAGACGTTAAACAATGCACTGACAATGCATGTGCAGGCGACTCGGCTGACAGGGATTGGCAAGACGTTGCTCTACTGTTCGCCAGTACGCTTCTGAAGGTCAATGCGTTGAATGAGGCGCTCCATCACGCCTTTCAAGCCAGGGATGCACACGCTTTCGCTTTGTGCGATGACTTCGTCCGCAACTTCGATAAGTGCCTTCAGGATCGCATCTTAGCCCTCGCCCGTGGCGAAACACATGACGTTCCGGTATGTATACTTATCAAGTGTATCACCTTGATCGCTACTAATGCAGCCAGGGTCATGAGCGTCTGCCCGGAGCAAGCATGATGCGCTGGGCCTCGAAGAACGCTTCAAAGACTAAAGTGGACTCCTCCACTCAGACCGTAGAAGACGACGGCTCCGTAAGCTGCCATCACTCGTGTTATACCCTGCTATCACTGACCGATTCTAGTCACATTCGATTCCCGAGGTCACAGTAAATATTCCACACCCTGATGATGGGTCTCCTCGCAGGGAGCGTTCCCGTATCGTGCCTGTTGAGAGCACAGGCACTGAAACTGTCCCTTTCAACGATGACCAGTTCAACACCAAGCAGGGGATGTAGATCAGTATGGGCTGCTCTAGCAGGATGAAAACATTGAAAGTAGCCTCACTGATATAGCAGCGAAATCAAACTTTGCTATACCCAAAGATAAAAACACTACGTATTGGCGAAAGGGTTCCTGCGCTGGGTACATTGACCGAACGGAGATCGATGCTGATGTGACCGAGAATGAGCGAGTGCGGAGAAGCCATCGCGGTGGAAGTCAGGTCGTTTCCAGGGCATGTCGTTGACAGCGATAGGCGCGTTAAAAGCGTCGGGGAAGGTCTCTTCCGCTACGTCGATGGTCCAGTCCAAGTTGTGGGCGCCAGATGGCTTTGTTTCCACGCTTTGATCAATTGTATAGGATATGTCGTTGGCCCAAGTTGTGTTCAAACGGGAGGTTGACGATAAAAAAAAGTAAGAAAGCTCAAACAGCTCATTGGAGATGAGTGTGTGTTGCGTTTCAATTGCGATGTCATCGCCACGTTTGGTACAAATGGATCGTGAATGCGCGCCTATAGAAGCATAGTTGATCCAACAGGCAAAAGGAAAAAAGAGCAAAGAAAAGTGAAGCTTAGTGGTGAAGTCACAATTATGGATGACGAGGCGCCTGCATTGACCTGTCGTCTCTCCAACACAGGTACACTGATGCATAGAATCACCAGCCGTCATGCCTTTAATGCAACCATTTTTGGCGCGTGGAGGTTGTCGGGTACGCGTCTACGCCACGGCACGTGTTCTCGCTTGTGCAAGCCGGCCGCTTGGTCCTTCCCTGAAGGATTGACGCTTCTGGGACCTTCAGGGCTGCATCTTTTCAGCCTTGTTATCGATACTACCTCATCGCGGGATTCTGGGTCATCACGCAGACGAGCTCGCGCGAGGTTTAACGTTTCCTTGCATGCCTCATCACAGGCCGTGAGTGTGGGACTGGAGCGTCCAGCGGCGCGCGGCCAGACGCGCCGCGCGATTTGCAACAACAAAGGTCCGTGATCCCTAACAAACTGACCTGACAATGGCCGCACGGGAAATTCGTTTTGAAGGATCATCTTCGCAATCCTCCATCTCCACAAAACCCCGAAAGATGAACCTTCATGCTATTTCAATCCTGATGGCCAAATACGGCGCCGATACCTATCTCAATGCACTGCCATCAGCAGGTTCCATGACCTGGATAGAACCTTCAGTAGGAGAGGAACCTCCAATTCTGGTGATTGGCAGCATAGGCAACCGCAACGTGCTTGCTTATCTGTTGCCACGTGGGGATGGCACTAAGGATGTCCGCTATTGTCTGAAACATATTGGCGATGAGAGTCCGCCCTCGCCATCGGAGCAAATTACTTGTGAAGAAGTCTTGCAAAAGCCTCTTGTCGCACCGTTCAAGCATTTGGTTTGCGGGTCAAAGTTCAAGAGGCGGGTGCTTAGCATGGTGGTCCGGTATTACTTTCTGTCGCGAGGCTACCTAAGCAGCATTGATGCTTGGAATGACGACTTTGGCAAGCGATTCGCGACTATGTTGAGGAAGATGTCCTGGACTTCCAATGGAGGACCGCCCCTCCATAGGACCGTGGAGGAAAGTCCAGAGCCGGAAGATGGAGATAGTGCGTATGGCTTGCTATCAGATAGCGGAAATGGCGAGCCAAACAAATCCAGGAGCACTTTCGTGGAGCAGCAAAGCTCTGCGATGGGAATTCAAGATCGGTGGAACAATGAGGCAAACCCGGATCTACGTCGCCTGCGAGAATTCCTCGATGAACACGACTCGTTGTATCTTCTAGACAACATTCCTGATGCTGAAGATGTCAAGTTTGTGGATCAGACATATATTCTCGAAGCGCAGCCCAAGAAATTATTTATAGGAAGCCATACAAAGTCAGGAGACGACATATATGCGTACATGGTGCTGCTACAGCAGCGTGGCTTCCATGAGATCCGATTCTACGTGGAGAGTGCCCACGGACACAAGACGATAATGTCTGCCGAGATCACAGGCAGGCAGCGTATATTGCATCCTTTCAGTAAGACATACCCTAGGAACACGGGACCCTGCGAACAAGCTGATAGGGCTCGATTTACGCTTATGGTAAAGTGGTACTTTATCGCCGCCGGAATTGCAACGGATTGCGTCTTAGAAGAGACCAAGAGTTATCCTGGGCGTTTTCACGCAGCACTAGGATACATTGCTGATCGAATGGGGTCTGCTGCCGTCAAATCCTCGAAACCCGTTGCGAACAAGGATGCTATACCAGATGATGCTACACCAGATGATGCTAGTGAAAGTTCCTACGTTCCAGAAGAAATCGACGTCCAACCTACACCGCCCCGCGAACCACCACCCAAGGGACTTCGTCTCCCAGGCACTATTACTCGTAAATCGGCTCCCAGCAAGCCACCATCACAACCAACGCTCAGGAAGAGCTCGTTCACAAGGACGTCTACCTCCGAAGAAACTTTTACGCCCAAGACCCCGCCACGCGGCGCTAAGCGCTCAGCCGAAGACGAAACATTCGAAAGCCTCACTAGACTAGTCATGAAACAGCATAATCTTACCAAACACCTGAACGACGTCGACCACGATCTGGAAGTTATGGATGCCCGGTTTGAAGCCTTCAAAGAAAAGTGGAAACGAGAGCGTGCCGAGTTGGAAAAGAAAAGAGACAAGATCCAGGAAGAAAGGAGCGCTGTGAGGAACACGTTCAAAAAGCAGAAGTTACTAGATATCGAGGACTGATGAGCGTTTGGTGGATTTATCCTTTTTGCGAAAAGGTTGGCATATCAGGATAATGAGGACTTTGACTGACATGAACCCAAATTAGCCGGGTGTTTAAACTCAATATTAATACAGAAATCTTTACATGTTACATAGTATCGGGGGCTCACGGTCATTGGGCTTCTCTCACGGACCTTCATGTCTTAACTTGCTGCGTTCGCCGAACAAAGTTCATCAGCCGACAAGTACAGCGGACTATTAGCAGGTGTCGGGACAAAAGTCGAAAGAGAATTTCCCCGCACTACAACAACAAATAAACCTCAACAATACAACCTATTGCTGTACGACTACTTACTAAATATGCCTAGTAAGTATAGGAAAGATAGAAATATATGTATACTTACGTGTGAAACTCCAGAAGGCCGCCCAAGTATTAATTTAACCCCGTACCAACTAGAGCTTTGTGCGTTGCACTATAAGGGCCTAACCTTTAACGAGCTTGCAGCCTACTTGCTTAACTCGTACGGGGTTACTGTTAATCCTCGTACGTTGAAGAGAAGGTTTCAGAACTGGGGTGTAAGCAGAAGGCTGCCAACTTGTGTCGAGGAGAGACTCTAACAGTGGTATCAAGAGAAAATATGTCCGCAAAACTAGATCGTCGAGCTCTAAACCTAGGTCCGACTTTGGTTCTAATGCCAATTCCGACATTGTTGTCTTGACGAAGCCCTGCCCTGTCATGACAGCGCCCTCGATTCAGCCCGATCCCACAACCAAGATATTGCAGAGATTCCTAGAAATCTCGCCTCTGTCCGGAGACTACTCTCTCATCGACGAATACATCAACGTCCTCGATAAGCTAGCCGCTCAAGATGCTGCGAGTGGTGCACGCAAACGGTCGATAGACGAGCTCGCGAACGAAGAAGCCACTATTACGCTCGCTATTGAAGGCCTTCCCGCCGAAGAGAAGCAGCATCTTGCCACCATTGCTCAAGCTTGTGCTAAGGGTATTCAGGCTGACATGGCAACTTTGAGCATAGCTACTGATATGTCTGCCATTCAAGCGGCCATAGAGACACGCAACAAGGAAGCTGAGGTTTCGCGTCAAAGTGTGCTTGGCATGATGACGAAGAGAGCAGAAGAGCTACGTACACAACGACTGGACGTGCGCCGCAGAAGAGAAGCCGCGTTGGAGGAGTGGAAAGTAAACTCTAACTTTGACACCCTATCGCTACAGGAGACAAAAGAGCGTTTGGAGAAAGAGGGTGGTATGGCCATGGCGGTTGAGCTTGGTAGAAGGATAGAAAGATCAGAAAGCGCTGAGGCAAAGAGGAATTGAAAGGCTTTGGCTAAAGTTCGGCCGTATATGTACAAGGATCCAGTGGAGATGAGGCCGTTCGGTCCTAGAGGCTTCTCAGCCCAAGCAAGGACTATCTATGAGATGACATGCCATGTATCTATCAATCAGCAACATCTAGTCACAACAAGTTATATATCATCCTTGAACACCTTCTTCTTGTGAGAAACTAGCATAACATCATAGTGAGTGGCCAATTAGATAGCATAGTCACGTTCAACAGATACTATGGCAACAAATAGACTTTAATATAGAAATTCCTGAGTATACGAACAGACTAATGATCCCACTGGGCATTCCTTTGAACTGTCATACTCTCTCATAGCCCCCTTATAGAACGCCTTGTAACAGATGCTAATGACTGCAAACAAAGGAAAAGAAAACGCGTCGCTCATCAGAGCACGCATACTACACATGGCTAAGCTAAACCTCTATCTCAGTCTCAGCCTCGGCCATGACCTGCTCTCCCTCATCCAACATATCCAAAACCCTCTTCAAACCACCAACCATGTTATTCGCCTGGCCCACCAACAACAACTTCTCCGCATTCGCCGGCAGACCCAGATAAGTAGGTGGCTCACGCTCAGGAAGGTCGTTGACCCAGCCCATGAATTCCTTCCAGCTGGTCGTGCTGGGTAGTTCAAGGCCGTCGCTATGCTCAGTATCCTTAACAATCTTGAAGTTGTCTTCGAATGCAGCGGGCGTCATGCAAGCGTCGACGAGAGAAGCGAGTATACGCCAGTCTTCTGCGTCGTCGATCTTGCCGCCGTACATCTCAGTGATGAGGATGCGGAGCATCTCCCATGGGATCTTGGTGGGGGCGATGTTGGATCGACCTTGCGCGATAGTGTCGATCCAGGTGTCGATGATGAAACTGCAGCATTCGTAGTCACTGTCATTGAACTCCCAGAAACCCTTCCATCCCAGTGTCGGTGCGTACCGGAGACGCTCTTGAATGACCGCATGGAGGAAGGATAAGAGAAGGTAGACACGCGCCTTCTCCACGGGTTGCTTGTTAGCCTTCTCGGCCAAAGAAGATAGCGAGTCCTTCATGTTGGCGCGAACTCCAGCAGGCTGCTCGTAAGAAAGAACACGAGAGGCGCGAAGAAGGTTGACTGGGATCTTTGGACTGGATTCCATGGACAGGAAGAGGCGGAAGTCAGGGTTGGGCTTGAGGGCTTCGAGACGCTTCTCGAGTGATTGCAACCACTGAGGAGCAAGATGGACGTTCTTGACAAGAACCCAGTTTCCAGTGGTGGCGGCGTTGGCGATAGCTTTGTCGGCTGACGCGGCACCTTCGTTGGAACCCATGGCAATGTTGGAGCAAATGACTTGTTCCCTCTCTACAAGATTGTCGACCTTGTAACTTGCGTCGAATCCAGGGCTGGAGCTGAGCGCCACCGGTGTGACCGCGTTGACTTGCTTGACGATATCGCCCAGATCACCACTTGCATCTAAGATACCCTTGCCAAACACTTCAGTAACGAAACGCTCAACAGCGGGCACGAAGCGGTCCACACGGAATAGCTTGACCAGGACAAGAGCTCGCAGGAGCTTGTCGAATTTGGCCAGATCTTCTGGCCAAGCCTGCGGTACGTGTCGTTCTCCCATCTCTTCGTTGAGGAAAGCATCCCACGCGCTATCTTCGATCTTCTCCAACTCCTCCTTGAACATTGGAATCTTGCTCGCACGCTCCATGGCCTCTTGTTTGCGTTCGGTCTCGGTTGATACGTCAATACCCTTGAGGTCGGGGTCGAGAATTTGGTCGATGTGTGTCTTGTCCATCTTGTAGGGCGCTGCTTGCACGAGAAGCATGGCAAATGTGACACGGTCCTTCTGTAGCAAGGAAAGCGATGTGCGACGGTATGCATCCACGAAGAGCTCGGTAACAATCTGCTCGATACGAGCAGCATGGCCCGTGATAGAACCGTTACGAACCTTGCGTAGCACAGTCTCGAAGATCTGAGTAAAGTATTGGAGCGAGAACTGGTAGAAGTGATTGAGATGATGCAGTTGCTCCAGCACAGCAAAGATAGCTGCGCAAGAACGAGCTACCACAGTGTACTCCTTGGTAATGTTCTCCACCTCGGTCATAACACCAGTGGTCTCGGAAACCTTGTCCGAAATGTCCTTGGCCTCCTTCTTGAGCGTCTCGAGCGTTTCGATGACGCGGTCGTCATCCAGAATGTTGCCGCGCGACTCGTTGAGGGCTTGGAGCAATCGCTTCTCGAGCTGACGAAGATGGACCGCAAACTCTCCTTGCATCTTGATGAGGTTAGATCGGCGCTCGTCGACATCGGGGCGCTCGGATTTGAGGACTTCATTGAGTGTCTGTGTTTGCAAACTGCTCTGCGTGACTGTGAAGTTGACAAATGTGGTACGACTGCAGATATCGGGAGCGAAATTGGCCGAGGGATCGCGTGTCGAGAGGTACAAACGGAAAGACGGCGAAAAGTCAATCTCCTGCTTGCCAAGTTGAATAAGCACACGACCTCCAGTCTTCTGGTACTCCTTGTTGAGGACGTGGTTGAGGATAGGGTCCAGATGTTCGGCATCCTGGATCAAGATCGGGTTACCGAAACGCAAAGAGCTCTCGAGCTGCTTCGTGAATGAGTCATCCAGGAAACTGGTCACTGTGAGACGGCGGTCCTTGCATTCATTCTGCAAGAACTCTGTGGTCCTACCAGAAGGATCGATGATCAGCGGGTAACGGTTGAACCTCTCGAGAATGATGGCGTTCTCCGTACACAGGTCATCCACTGGTAAACCATTGTGTTGCCAGTTCAGGCGGTCATCAGCAGTCGATAGATACTCCGTGAATGGGTTTGTTGGCTTGAAGCTGATTCCAGAGTGCTTGAGATGATCATACCAATCTTCTGTAAGAGCTTTCCTGTACTGCTGATCGTAGTAACCGGCATAGGCGATGAATGCAGCCGCAACTAAGACGTCGCCGACGATAGTATCGATCTGAGAGTCGAATGACTTGCTGCTCTCTTCCCATCGAACGCGTTCGGAGGACAAGCTGTCGAGAAGGCGTACACTGCGATCAACCTTGAATTGAACAGTCGACATCTCCGTCTTGATGGCCTGGGTCTCGCTGATCAGAGCGGCGTATTCGGTCTTGTACCGGCCGATACTCTCCTCGAGGTTCTGGATGAGGAGCTGGGTCTCCTTCGCACCCTCTTCTGTCTTCTGTAGCTCCACCTGAAGCTGATCGACTTCAGCACGTAGGGGTCCGACTCGGTCAAGAATATCTGAGTAAGTAACTTGAGCAGACACCCACTGTACGAGAGGACCACAGGCTTTGGAAGCGCGGTTGACCTTCTCGAAAGTAAAGTCCTCTTGAGAAAGGTATTCCTTCTGCATCTTCCTACGATGGGCTGCCGTCATCTGCCTCTCGTTGTCGAACTGCACGATACTGGCGATGAAGTCGTCACGCCTAACAATGGAAACAATGGTCTTCCAACTGTCGGGCTTATGTCCAAGAATCGTGCAGACAGCTTCCAGCGCAAGCTTGACACCAGCGGGAGGGTTCTGCATAGATCGAACTTCAGTCAGATGTTGTCGCTTGATGTTTTGCACACTCTTCTGTGCCTCCAAGACAGCCGGTTCGGCAGCTGCCAAGTCATGCTCTACCACCTCTTGTCGCTTCTGAATCTCTTCCTTGTCCTTGGCAAGTTGCGCTTGCATCTTGATCGACCCAGCCTTCTTCTGTTCCGCCTCGTTCTGATCCGCAATCATGCGTTGCAGCTTTTCATTTGCTTCAGCATCCTTCTTAGTAAGCTGTGTTTGTTTCTCGGCAAGGCTTGCTCGCAGTTCCTTGACCTTGTCGAATGTCTCGCGAAGCTTCTCCAGACCGACGTTGAGATGGCGCTGCTG
>Ga0058698_10000819_pt1 | contig 15670 bp, 12 predicted proteins | sample AgamicAsSfe_FD_67288 | JGI IMG/M metagenome (GOLD analysis project Ga0058698, IMG submission 67288) | Agave microbial communities from Guanajuato, Mexico - As.Sf.e | ecosystem: Host-associated > Plants > Phyllosphere > Phylloplane/Leaf | place: Guanajuato, Mexico | collected 2012-05-30
AAAAAAAAAAAAAAAAAAAAAAAAAAAAAAAAAAAGACCAAGACGCTGCATCTAGCTATACCGGTTTACAGACAAGCAAAAAGAATGTCGCCCGACCAGGGACTCGAACCCTGAGCCTTGAGATTAAAAGTCTCACGCGCTAACCAATTGTGCCAGCCGGGCTGTGATCTGATTGATGAGCAATTGAAAAAGAGTATGTATTGTATCTCCATTTATCAATCTTACAGACCCGCCATATGTGGTAAATCAGTCGCCAGGTGAAGGTCAACACAAAGAATGATGGTGGGGCAGGTGGAGTCACGCTTCTTGATGGGCCCACATGTCACATCATGCGTCATCGATTCTTTTCAGCAATGGATACTTCCAAAACAATGAGTTAAAAACAAGTGGAAGCGTCGTACTGGGATGCTATAACAGGAAGCAATATACTAATCAGACAAGAAGTTTGTTTGCTGTCAAATTTGCGTCGTTTCATTTCCGAGATTCATTACACAAAAGAGCACTCATGTACTATATGTCCAACATTCAAGCCACCTTACCTACTGCGGCGCACCAACCTTTCCAGCGACAAGAGCGATAAGCGCGGCACCAACACCAGATCCGTCCTTCGCAATACCGATTCTGACTCTCTTCTCGCCCTTTGCACCAATCTCGGGTATCGCACGTAGTGCTTCACGAATGTACTCCTCAAAGTTGGGGTAGAACTCTACCAGCGAGCCATCGACACCAATGTCAATCTCGTCGCCTGCACTGGCATCAACGTCTCCACGTGGAGGCTCGATGCCTGATTTTTGCTCTGTGGTAGCGGAGCCTGAGGACTTGTCCAGACGACCAGTGTTGATGATAGTACCGGCAATGGCAACAGCAGCAAGACGGGCAGCACGGCGACCGATCGCTCCAGCAATTAAGCGGACTGCCTCTGCATCCTCAGCGCTGACAGCGGAGATGTCGTAGTCCTTGTCGAGCGTCTGTCGCAGCATGCGGAAGCCAGGGCTGTTGTCGCCGGCGCACACGCTGAGGAAGCTTGTGTCAAGACCCCACTGCTTCCATATTGGGCTGCTGTCGTGGATTTGTGTGGTGCTGTGAACATCGTTCGAGGACGAGTTGTCATCAGTGAAAAGAGGAACAGCAGGGTCCTTGATCAGTTTAAGCAGAGCAAGACGTAGAAGTTCTCCCAGGAACATGCCTGATACACGCTTCTCGAACATTTGGATTCCGGGGTTAACAGAGTCCTTGTCAAGCTGAACATCGTAAGGGCTGTTGGGCAGAGTGCGGAGCGAGTTGTCGAAGCTGCCCCACTCGGTGTTGACAATCATCTCTCCAGTCGACTTGTCGTATACACCACCGTTCTTGTCCTTGGTGAGCTTGGTGACTTTGTCCAGCTTCTCGACGTAGGCTCCGTTAGTACCGGTTCCGAAAATTGCACCGAGTAATGTACCGGTCTTGCCGGGCGATGTGTACGAGCGTGCCATGAGAGTTCCGACAGTGTCGTTCACCAAAGCAGCCACCTTGACGGGGAGATGGAGCTCGTCAATTTCCTGCTGGAGCAGAGCGCACACGTCCTTGCCGACCGCATCCTGGATGTCAAAACCTTTTGTCCAGCGCATCAGCATACCCTTGTTGATTCCTATCTGGTGAACCGGGAACGAAAAGGTAAAACCCAGGTTGAAGATCTCCTCATCTTGTGGTTCGCCTTCCTTTCCTTCTCTGCGCCTGAGCGTGCCGGCGTAGTGTTCTTCGTGGTGCAGTTTCAGGAAGGCTTCGATCTGTTTCGCAAGGAAGGAGAAGAGTTCTTTGGATGTCTTTGCGACCATGAGCTCGCGCGGAATGGCTACTTTGCTCTGGGTGAGTGAGAAGGTGGTGTTACCGTGAAGCTCGATGGAGCAGACGCGGAAGTTGGTGCCACCCAAATCGACGGCCATGTAGAGACCCTGTGCAGTATCAGAAGGGAGCGAACACTCGCGCATATCGAGGCCGTACCTTCTCCGTGCCATTGGGAACAGCAGTGACGTATGTCGGGATCTGGCTCATTTCGGTGCCTGTCTTCTCTAGGCCCTCGTCTGCGCGTCGTCAGCAGCCAATTGCCCAGCTTGTGTCCTCATGCATACCCATCTCCCGAATAAACTCCTTGACGGCCTTGTTGACGGCATTGTCGTCGAAGTCGAACTCGGCGGCGACGCGCTTCGCCTGCTCTGCGAGTGTCATGCTGCGCTTATGTTGGGTGTTGAAAGTACCGACGAATTCGACCTGAGGTTCGGGCTTCGGGCAGATAGCAGGTTCCTGTAGGACGATCGGATTGCGGAGAGTGAAGGAAGGAGCCTGTTTGTTGGTAACAGTGCGTAAGACGGCGTGTGGGAGGTGGGGTGCGAAGAAACCGGTACCCAGCGCTAGTAGCAGGACGAGAACGGTGGCTACCGTGTGGGTCGCGAAAAGACTTCTTGTAGGTCCTGGTCGATCAGGATACGCGCTCTGTGTCGCGCTCTGAAGTGGGCGCGTGGCTTTATTGGAGCGTGACAGCGAGCTGATGCTCATACTGCCCCGCGTTGTCCAGCTATGACGGAGAACGAGGGGTAGGCAAGCTTGGGCATGCAATTACCATGCACGAACACCATCACTTGCATGCCAACGCGTTGGGATACGAGGCAGGATCACGTTAGGGGGGTGCAATTGGTTTAAAGGCGGAACGAGAACATTGCCATTCTTTGAGGAAGGCGTTCACACGGCTGGTTGCGCTAGCGATTGGAACGAGCAGTCGTCTAGCCGTCGGCATCGTGAAGTGAGGAGTTTGAGCACGTGCCAACGTACTTGACCGTGATTTACGTAGGCGGCTGACTCGGGACAGCGGCACAATTCTAGCTTCTCAAGTTCGACCGCTTTTTTTTGGGCCTCTCTCTTCATAATGCCATGCTGCGGTTTCTCTACAAAGGAACGTCTTGCTTGCTTTTTTGCTCGTCGGCCTACATATGCTCAACTACGAAATGCTTCTCCATCCAGCCACCAACATGATACTTGCTACTGCTCGTGTAGCTATAGTAGTTATACACAGCACTTGGGAATAGGTTAAGCCCCTCGGGCAAACAAAAGAAATGAATGGTTACAAAGAACGAGCAAATAAAATCCATATGCATGTATCGAAAACTCCGTAGTATAGCAAGCAAGTGGTAAGGGAAAATAACCCAACCTCCACTGAGCATAAAACCCATGCAGTCAAGAAAAACATGATTAGCGGGCTGCCACAGTCTGTATGTGTGTGAAGGAGAAAAGGAGAGGCTGCTGCTGTCGCCGCCACCGTAAGAGCGTTCTACAAGTATGTACGATATAGACAAAAGAGAAAACCCGAAAGCAACGGCTCCAGTCGTGTGAGGCCGGATTGTGTACGTCAAAATGTGTCCCTTCCCGGCCCAATTCTATTCGTCATTAGACATCCACCATCTGAGCGGGCCGCTGGCTGTCCATGAAGCCTCCCAGACTTCCTTGGGATTGTGGTCCGTCCGATGGTGATGGTTCGGTGCGTATACGTGTTTGTGGAAGTAGGTGATGAAAGAGACGTCCAGCCCGCTCTGCTGACCGTCGTTGAAAGAGAAAGGATGTGTCGATCGAGAACCAGTAGATGATTTCGCCAATGTCGCCCAAGTTGAACCAGTGTCAATGCAAAATATCAACATTCAAAACCAATGGCCGCCAAATCTGAGTCGAACATTATTCCTGTTGCTGAACCGCGACCGGAGGACGGGGTCCGAGGCTGCTTTGGCTGCTGTGCGCTGAGTTTTCCGTCGAATCTTCAGCTTTTGCGCTAGCGGAACTATTTGAAGCGCTTCCAGTCAGACTGCGAACTTGGGGACGTGACTTAGGCGGGTATAGATTGCTCACCCCAGCGTGTTGTTCAACCTGTTGTGGCGCCACCGCGTTTCCTTGGCCAGGAGGGTGTCTTGGTACTGGCTGCCCCATGCCGGGGGGCGATGGCCGCCGCCCGTTGGGAGGCATTCCATTAGGAGGCATGCCATTGAAGCCGTTTGGCGGTGATGGTCGGCCCATGGGTCGCGGGCCCGGGCTGAGAGGGTTGCCAGGTGACTGGCTCATACGGCGGCTGTTCGGCGTCGGGTAAGCACCGTAGCCTCCGCCACCTGAGAGCTCATCTAGACGAGCTGATGTCAGTGAGTTGGTTCTGGATTGAGCGCCCATAGCGCCGCGATCGACGTGTCCGTAGCGATCCGACGAGTAGCCCATAAGGGGGTTATTCATGATCGAGTCGTGGAGACCAGGAACGTCTGCCATCAACCGAGCACTACTCCGATTCTTGTTCATTCCTGGACGCCCAAATGGGTTGCGTCCTCCTCTGTTGGGTCCAGGACCAAATCCTGCGCCTTCAGGGTTGCTACGAATCTGCTTAGCACTAGGAGCTGAGCGGTTGCGACGCGAAGTTACGCTCATCATGTCAAAGTTGTCGGGGTCAATCATTGGACCTCCTCGACCGCCCATGGGATCAAAGTAGTCATCGCCGTCGTCATCATCGTCGTCGAAACCGGCCATCGATTGGGGTGGCGGAGGCCGTCCTCGACCACGGCCCATGGGGCCCATGGGTCCCATTGGAGGACCCATTGGGCCAGGACCACCGCGACCCATTGGTGGGCCACCTCGCATATTCATCTCCTGTTCTCTGATCTGCAGTTCTCTCTGCCTCAGCATCAGTTCTCGCTCGCGAAGTGATAGGTTGTTGGAAGAGCTTCCGGCGCTCTCGTAGGGACCTCCGTTTACAGCGCCATCAGGAACCATATCGTCATAGAGCATCAGATGCGAGAACTCCTCCAAGTTGCCGTTCTCCTCGAACGAGGGACGTCGTTGGCCATTGGGGGCTCCGTTCATCCTTGGGGGGTAGCCGTTGGGGCCTGGAGGTGGACCACGACGCATCATTGGAGGACCTCCGTTGATGGAAGGAGCACGGCTTCCGGGGCGAGGGCCACCGTTCATGGGACCGTTGCCGTTCATCATTGGGCCTTTGACAGGGGGTCCACGGGGCATTGGTGCTGAGGATTGTCTGGGGGGTGGCTGCATGCCATTCTGAGGAGATTGTGTGGCAGCTACTGGGGCAGCCGGGCGTGTTCGGTTGACGATGTTGAGGTGATGAAGTGTGGCGTATAGAGTCTCGATCCGAGGCACGGCAACACCGGCTTCTTGTGCGAGCTTCAAAGGAGATCCAAGATAAGTTTCAACTTCCATAGGCCGCTTCGCTTCGAAGTCCATCCACATAGTGCTGTTGTTTTCTTGCGGGCGGGTGAACTCTTGAAGCGTCGTTTCCCGGAAGTCGGCGGGAAATGTGCAGTCTGAGGCTTTGGCGAGTGCAATCATCTCATCAAGCACACCAGTGACCAGGGCCCGTACGCCAACCTTCTCCATCAACTCAGTGTGGTTGGGTGTTTCGAACACAACACTGGCAGGGTGGAAAGCGATTGGACTGTGTTACGTTAGTTGATGATGTGCGACCATGTAATAAATGACATACCCTATCATTCGCTCGTACTGCTGCTGTCGTATGTTGGAGGAGACTTTGCAGTCGACTTGTCCGGAGCTCAGCGTCATGGCCAGAGCCTCAGCCATGTCCGACTGGATCTGCGGCGGGATGTTGGCGTTCTTGTTGGCAGGACCAACCCAGATGTCGGTCGCGCCTTTGTGTTCAAATTCGCTAGCTCCGAGCTGCGAAATTTCTGCTCCAGATACCAATGAAAGCACTACGTTTGTAGGGAAACGCTGCTCGAGATATGATTCAACGCCAAGGCTGTGTGTAGTGTTCATAAGGATGCACGTATGCTGAGGAGAGACGACCGACTCGATGATGTTGGCAATATCGTATACATCAGGCAGGGCTTTTACGCAAAGGAGGACGTAGTCAAAAGGCTGCTTGGAAGAATGGGCGGCATCTTCGGGAGTGCGGACGACTGCGAGGGGTGTCAGCTGTGATCTGGGGGTAGGAGTAGCCTGGCGAGCGTACCAGCATGGGGCTTGAACCGCTCGTTGCCGTAGAGTTGGGATCTATGGGTTGTCAGAGATCATTTGGGGCAGCTAGGTTGGTTGGATGGCCTACTTGAAGGATATGCCGTACTGGGCAACGCTCTCGTATCCCGACTTCCATACGAGGGTGACGTCGCAGGCATTTGTTGCTTGCAGTCGCCATGATAAGAAGGCCGAGACGGCATTACCGCCCACTGCAGAGAGTCAGCAATCATTCAGTCGCGGCGATGACGCGGCCGAGTGCCCAAGGTGCAAAAGCAGACGTGGGCGTAGGCCACGAATACAGGACAAGCAGAGCGTGTGCGAGAACGAGGGCAGTGGAAGCCCCCGGCTGCAGTGCGACGCCCGCTGGGAGATGACGCACCTGACAGAATGCGTAATCGGGGGACTGCTGGAGCCATATCGAAGTCGCCTTAGGTGGGTGTTCGGAGAGGGTGTGCGAGAACAGCAGCGGCTGAGGTGAGGGTGAAGAGCCAAAAAGTTGGCGTTCGGAGCGCGCTTCGATGTAGCGCAATTGGCGTGCAACAACAGACAGCGGCAGGAAATTATCGATTAAGATAGTAAGGGAAACGAGTGTGCGGAGGCCTGGAGAGATGGATCACTGGGGCGACTCGTAACAGAACATTAAGTGAGAGGCGCGGGTAAGAGGCAGGACGGGACAAGACAAGACGGACTGGGTCGTGACGGGCGCAGACGGCGGAGGGTGAGGGAAGCTACCACGACTACTGCAGTCGGGTCGGCGTGAGAAGGAGCGCACAGCTGGACGCGGGTTCCACGGCAGAATCTCTGACAAAGCGAGCGGACGCAGGCAGCAAAGATGCAATGCAGAGTAGAGTGAGCAGATGTTTGGGGGAGGGTAGAGGCTTGGAGGGTAGTAGACAAGGTTGCTGGCCTGCGCTGCCACCCAGAGCTGCACTGGCTTGATATCCCGCTGACTGCCTGCCTGTCTGCCCGGTGCCCACTAGAATGCTTTGGGCACAGGCCCTGCACTTATCGCTGTCGACGCCAAATTCATCGCTGATTTATTATGGGCGGGGCCGTGCCCGTCGTCATTGTTTTTTTGCTTCATAAAAAGGCATATGCGCGGTGTGGCGTGCCCATGCTGTGATGCTGCGACGGCAGATCTCCCTCCAACTCCTAGTTGCAGAAGTTGTGCACTGCGGGAGGCAGCTGTTAATTGTCTCTTGTCGCAGTGCAAACACTGTCAAGCGTCGCGTGTTGCGAAATAACTCTAGAAACAAACCCACATCGCCAGCCCTGGCAGATTGATGCTTGCGCGGCATCATCCCGGCCAGCCCATGGAGATCCGCTTCGCCCACATGCACTCGACGATCTGAAGCCTTCGCCTATCACCAAAACCTGCTGCACCTCGCGCCTTGCGTCCAGAATGCGCCAGCCGTGGCTAGTTTTATGTAGCCCTCGACATTGTACACGACGCTGCCACGCTGCCTCAACCATGTTTGCGCGTCTGGTTCACAACTCACTACCGTCAGCGCCAACCCCCAACCGTCCTAGCACTAATCAAACTAATCGTCACTGAAGCTCCACGCGCGTCTGACGTCGACGTTCGCTACGTCTGGCCAAGACAGACAGTCCCAACGCCTATTCCACCGTCGAACTGGGGACCGTGCGACCGCTGTCAATTCCCATCCTTGGTTGATTTCTCAACGGGCAGCCTGAAAATCCTCCAAAAGGGGCTGCCACTGTCCGAGATACAGCCCCGGCCAGATAGAGCCTTGTATTAATTTCCACCTGGCCGTTTGGTCCTTTCGGAACCTGATTACGCCCGCTGCTTGCTGCTCCGAGTCTAGTCTTCGCGCAGTGAAATAGCCAGTCGGTGGGTCGGATGAGTAGCTTGAAGTCGGTCTTTTCAACGAGACCTCACCGCGACCCAGCGGCAGTTCCGCCCGGAGCCACTACTGTACAATACCAGCGACTAATCCACCGACTGGAAATGCACGGCTCGACTTGCTTCCCGCACCCGAGCCGCTTTTGAGCTTACACAATCAGACCATCGCTGGAGCGGCCGACATGGTGTCGGGTACATGTGCCAACACAACATGAGCAACACAGCAGTCGCCGTGTCTGAGGTTGAGCAACCTATCAATCTACGAACCAATATTAGCTTTCGCTGTCGCCACATTCTAATACGCCACCAGCTGCGTCAATCGCACTCATCAACCTGTGAAATCGCACCATGCAGCAGATCCGCGCCTTGCTCCTGTATAGGACATCTCGCCAAGACATGCGCGAATCACAGTCAATGATCACTGCTTGAAGCGGCTACTATCTGTACCGACACAACTGCAATTCATATGCTTCAGACATTCACACTGCGCGGGCTCATCTGCAAGCGAAACCATCGCTCTTGCGCCGTCGACCCCCGATCCACAGCGATCGAGATCTCGCTTCAGACGCGACCGCTCCTTCCTCGAAGCGCTGCCCTCTGACATGACCGCACGCGACTTCCTAACGACATTCAGTTGTAGTTGCAACCGCCTAGTCACTCCTGCTACTTCCGTCGCAAATGACATTAGAGCTATCACACACTCGCCCTAGATGTCAATAGCCAGCCTTTTTATGCAATTACGTGGCTGCTCCTATACTCGCTCTACCAGATATTCGACAGAAGCTGCAATGCAGCACCGTTGACTCTGACAGCGGGAACCAGCAGGTGGGGGTTAATTGTTGCATTTCGTCCGTAACATTTCCTTGAAAAGCTTATTGTTTTAACCTAGTCAAGCAATCGCGCCTCGTGCATCATCCCTGGCGCCTGGAAGAAGGGATCTCGTATTCGTATCCTCCCGCCGTTGAAAGTTTTCCTGGGATGGCCAACAGAACATCGCGGACGTAACAAACTGCGTCGGACTAAGATCCATGCCGTTCGTCCAACGGCTGCTGCGTCTGATAATACGCGGCGTATACACGGGGTACGGGGATGTTTGGCGTTTCAATCGCCTCCACAGCAATCACGTACGCGCTAACACAACACTCGAGACGCCACGTGAATGCGATTGAATGCGATGGAATGCGTATGGGAAATGAGAATTGCGATTTCTAGCCCTGCCCTATAGCGCAAAACCATATCATATCCGGTGAGGAAACCACTTTCGGAAGGGACGTTCGCCCAAGTCTCAAAATAGAACCGCATACTCATCGCGCGTCGTTGCTCTCTCTTCGGAATCTCACCTGCTGCACAGAGGCGACTAAAGCTTGCCACGTCCTCGCAAATTGACTCCATGTCTTACGATCGTCACTGCATCTATTGAAACACGACTCTGCATCCCGTTGCCTCTTATCGAATCACAAATGTTCGCGGCTTCAGCCCTCCGACACTTCGCTACCCATGTCTCATTTCGACATCACTAACCGTTTCCGACGCCTTTGCTCGTGCTCCTGAACGCCGCCCCGCCAAGCGAGTCACCTCGGTCTTGTTCCTGACATGTGGCGCCACTGCGGGCCGGTAATGTGCGCGGCTGCCGAACAAGGGACTGGGTCGCCGCCGTCGATCTTCACATCATGAATTTCCTTAACAGAAATATCGAAATAGAAACGTGGTGATCTTCGCCTAATGTTGGGCCCGACCTTGCGGATTGTGGTCGCGATACGCAGCATGCATCTCTCACCTTTGTCCTCCGCGCACACCGCTCACCAACCTTGCTAAGTTCTTGTTATCGGCTAAAGGGATGCCAATAGTCCCCTTATGCTGGCTATGTTCTGTAAAGGACGAACTCACCAATCGCCTTGTATAAAAGGGGTCCGCGGCCTTGATCGCTTGCTCGGAACTTTACGCAGCCGTGCTCCGCAACCATATTCCAACGTCTATCTAATCTTAATGACAGGTTACATGCAAGTGCGGAGACGCCGCCAATGCTCACACGAGATGCAGAAGCGAGATGAGCCTTTGTAACAGGTCTTGCCTGTGAGAAGGTCCAGTATATAGGACCAGCAGGCATCCTGCCAACTTTCTATCGCTGACCCAACGTCGCATAATTCTTGATAAGCTACTGTGCTTATATCCACAGTGGGTAAGCTATAAAATGCCTGTGATATAGATATATCTAGTATACACCAAGTGGAGGATGAACCTTTAGGCAAGATGGCGAATAAGCTCTGGCTCTGGCTTTTCGTCTGGCCATTTCGGACAAAACGGTTGTAACATGAGCTAATGTTTGTTAGGTACGTGGCTTAATACTGTTGGATATTAAGAGACTTGAGATCTTGACATGACCAGTGACTCTGGAGACGATTGCCTCGCCACGTTACAGTCTCGCGCAAACGTGACCTTAGAATCACGATAGGACTAGAAAGCCCTACCCAGAGTACACCAGAGACAATTACAAAGATCTAGCCTGGCCAGAGCGCGCAAGTTCATTACCTCCATAAGTTTCAGAAATACTTTCTTGTGGTAAAGAATCGTTGTTGAGTTTGACACAATCACGACATTTGGATAACATATTGCGTCAAAAAAGAGTCTGGTGATACCAGACCGCTGGTTCACGTCGATACCGCTTTGGCACCAAGCCATGTGGCGCCCCGGAAACACTACTCGAACCCTTATCCTGTTGGTTCGTACATTTGCTCGCCAATGATTCAAGACGCGACTTGGTAGCAAATGTATAGAACAAACAAATTAAGGGTCTACACCCTACACATTGTTGTCCACTGACTATGGGATCATGCCTGTCAGAATCTCCAACAAAAACGCATACCCTTTGCCCGTACCAACTCTTTATCTCTGATGGGAGCCAACAAGCAAAGCTCCTCTCTGACCTGAACTTCTTCTAAACTCAAACATATGAAATGTCTCAATACAAAACACAGCAGACGCGGTCACTCCACCTTGAACGTGAACTTGTTGAACAAAAGTAAACGCAACATCGCTATAATTAGGTGGCGAGAGCTATGAACCATTATACCTAGCCTTCTCCTCTTTACTTCTCCCGCCCGCAGTAGCCCTTGAAACGAGATCTCCACCACTTGCTTTTACGATCGCCCGAGCCGAAGACCATGGAGCCCAACCGAAACACCGCGTGTAAAGCAAAGAAAAACAAGATATACCGACGCGTACGAAGAAAGGCTAGAACGTCTATCAGTGAAGATCACGTTATCAACAACTGTGCACAAAGTCGATTTTTCTCGTTGAGAAGAACACGTAAGCAAGCTATACAGGCGTTGTCAAAAAGTAGCAGCAACGGTCATGTAACTAGTCATGTTCGGACAACAGAGCTTATCATGGACGGGAGATGACATATCAATTTCTTCGTTTCCTCCCAGCGAGGCAATAGCTTCTCTGCTGCCTCTGAGAACTAAATTACAGAACAGACTATAAAGCCAAGAACCACCTGCGCCGCTGCTTTCATGATCGTTGCAAAGCGGTTCTGCTTCGATCAACGACACCTATCGAAGTTCAATGGTGACTTTTTTGTCCAAAAGAAAACCGTTCCCGCACCCATCCGTCACTTGATCCAAGTGACCGCTAGTTGTCCATGTAAGTGCCGGAGTCGACACCGTTCTCCGGGAACTCGGGGAGCTCGACCTGGAAGCGCTCTTCGATTGACTTGAGGACCGCCTCGTCATCGGGGCTGCTCACGAACGAGATGGAGAGACCCTTGGTTCCGAAACGACCGGCACGACCGACACGGTGAAGGTAGGCGTCGGCCTTGTCGGGCATGTCGTAGTTGATGGCGACGTTGATACGCTCGACATCGATACCACGACCGAAGATGTCAGTGGAGACACAGATACGGGTCTGGAACTCCTTAAACTCCTTGTAGCGCTTGATACTATATGCGAATTAGTGTTGAACCAGCAAGCGAAAACCGTCGAGTACATACCGCTCTTCTTGACTGATTCCAGAGTGGACAGCAGTGCTGGGGAAGTTGCACTCGCGAAGGAGCTTGTCGAGCTCAGAGCAGCGAAGAGTCGAACGGACGAAGATGATGACCTGGTTGAACTCCAAGCTGTCGAGAAGGTCGTTGAGCTTGCGGTTCTTCTCCTTCTCGTCAAGCTTCATGTAGTATTGCTGGAGACCGTGAAGTGTCAACTTCTTCTCGTCATCGACGTAGATCTCGAGCGGGTTCTGCATGAACTTCTTGCAGACAACGCGGACGTCCTTGTTGAGGGTGGCCGAGAACATCATAACCTGCTTGTGCTGGGGAGTAGCACGGAAGATGGCCTGGACATCGTTGCGCATGTCTGTGAAAGTGTTAGCAAGAATCAGCCGGGATGGAGAATGTATACTGACCGGGCTGGTCCAACATCTTGTCGCACTCGTCGAGGACGAAGTGCTTCAGGTTGGCAAGGCGAAGATGCCTGTCGCGTACGAGGGCGTTGATACGACCGGGGGTACCGACAATGATGTGGGGGTGAGTGTCCTTGTTGCTCAGGAGCTCGATGTCCTTCTGGACGGGAGTTCCACCGTAGAAGACACCGACCTTGACGTCTGGCAGGAACTTGGCGAAACGGTTGTACTCGTTGCGGATCTGGTAGGCCAACTCACGAGTGTGGCACATGACCAGAATAGTGGCAACGCCAGGCTCAGGCTTCTCGTCCATCTGCTGGAGAGTTGCGAGAACGAAGACGGCAGTCTTTCCGAGACCGGACTTGGCCTGGCAGAGGACATCGTTTCCTAGAATGGCCTGGGGAATGGTAACTTGCTGGACTGTAGGGCACACGTTATGTCAGAAAGGTCTTTAAAGCGGTCGAAACGAAGCGTGGGAAGCGAAGCGTCCGTCCATCTTGAGCAGCCGAGGTATTCCATCTAGCGCGCGTGCCAGTCTGTCTGTCCTCCCCATACGCTCAAGGTGTGCCTCCTCTTGTACACCTGCACCATGCACTCCTCCTCGGAAACCAGTCCTTCGGGACCACGAAAGTGAGCCAATGGGCAGCACTAGGCTTCTTGATGCATATACCGCTGCGCACGCCATGATGCAGTGCGCGTCGACGCTCGTAGGTAGCGGAAGGCACTGGGTCCCTCGCCACTTCGCTCGTATATAGACAGACCAGGGCGCATTGTAGACAGAGCTCGTTTCGTAGATGGACAGACGCTTGTAGGTGGATAAGGCTGAGGGGAATTATTAGACTAACCCTCGGAAGGATGTTCGAAGCCACAGTCCGTGATTGCTCGTACGAGCTCGTCCTTGAGCAAGAAGTCGCGGAAACCGGTTGAGTGGATGCCGACGTAGCTGCCCTTCTTGTCGCCTGCAGCGTCACCAGCGGTGAGGCCGCCCTTGCTGGCAGCTGCGCTGCCGTTGGCGGGCGCATCAGTCGTCTGGATCTCCTCGTCGGAGTAGTCGATGAGATCTTCCTCGTGAGACATGATGAGTTATGTGTTGGGATAAGAGTGCTGGTGTCGTGTAGAGTTGGCGGTTGCGCGTGTCGCAAGGAAGGCTGCCAAACAAAGTGGAGTCGTGAGGATGCCGAAGCGCGGTATTATACTAAAAGCTACGAAAAGAAGAGATCAGCAAGTATTTCGCGAGTTCACAGTTATGCGAATTCGACGAGGTTGCTGAGGCGGTGGAGGTTCGTGGTGGGCGGTGGACAAGAGCGGTCGCTGGTCGCTGATGTCGAGGTAAAAAGCTCGGGGCGCCTTGCTGGGCGCTAGACTAGGCCGCAAACGGACGGCGCTGAATCACGAACCATGTTTGCGAGCAGCACCTACATATCCTTGTACCTCTCGTTATTCACCAGTGAAACAATAAGTTCACGCACAAGAATCGAACGGTAGCACGGGTATCATCATGAGCAAAGTCAAGGCGCCAAAATCAAAGGGCATGGCTAACAAACACCTGCATGCCCGCTCTACTTTTCTCTACCAAGCAGCCACATACCTGACTCTGCAAACGGCCACCCAAGACGAGTTTGCCATTGATGTCGCACAAGACAAAGAAAGTCCTCCCCACGCTGCGCCCGCGACCCAACGACATTTACCGCTCGCACTCGAGCTTGGATCCGACCTTCAGCAAGTATCGCGAAAAGGTCAGCTACGGCTCGCTGTCGATTTGAAGCGCTCCATGTGCAAGAGCTGTAACACCGTTCTGATTCCTGGACGTACTGTTAGTCAGACAATCGAAAACCCGAGCAAGGGTGGCAGGAAGCCCTGGGCAGATGTTCTTGTCGTTACTTGCCTCATTTGCGGCGGCAAGAAGCGGTTTCCAGTAGGCGCAACAAAACAACTCAAGAAGCATAAAAGGATAACCACTTCTACAATTCCGTTGTCAAAATCTGCTTCGGAAGATGGTCGAAAATCAGACACTACTCTGGTCACGGGTACTGATTGAATCAACTCCACGTTGTGGTTCACATCCCTCATTCGCTACATGAACGCCTGAATTCTGGGTTCGGAGCACCTATCAAAGGGCCTTTAGCTCTTTCTCACGCTTCGTTCACCGCAAGAGAAGTCACGAACTATATTGCGGCAAACCGTGGATAATGCTGTAAACGACACTGAACTTCTCTTGCTGCTTTTACAAGCGTAGTTGCGCCACGCACGATCAATTGTGGCTTAACTTGAAGTGCACTGTTTGGATCCCGTAGCTGGCATTTCGCCACCTAACCTGAGCAGGCGTGTTATTTACGCTAACGATGATAAGGCGGGAGATCTTACGGGGGGCATAACGATGCTAGCAACGAAGCTCAGCAAGCGACCAGAAATCGATATCAAATTGTACTATTTGCACCTCGAGGGAAAGGGTCCCAAGATGTTCCGAGGTCACGTAGGCTGCCAATTCTTTCGCCAACTTTGGTCTGAACCTGTTGCTCTACATCGGCCTTGTGATTGACGACATCCGTAAGTGGTCAGGCGTTGGAACAATTGCAAGTAATGTGCCGAGCACATGCTAGTGTTGCGCCAGCATTTCAAGGAGCAGGTGGCTTGGGCGAGACGAGGGGAAGAGTGGAGTGTTCGTCTTCAATGTTGATGGTGTTTGCTGGATGATCTAGGTCAAAATTTCCCAGAAGGAGATTAGATATCCTTATGCTACTTTTCAGATGAATCACTTCTCCAAGATTAAGGTATAGACAAGAGCCGATACTGAACAGTTTCCGCACTTCAATGCATACGATTTACTGTTCATGTCGAATGACGGTGTCATACTATTATCTATATACCATCTTCGTCCAAGCACATCTTACACCGTCACTATCTACAAGCCTAATACACCCCTCAATCCCCTAACCTTGCCCCTCAAATTTCCATAACCCAACCAAACAATACCCTCAGCCATCTTCCACGCCTTCTCCCCAGCACCCTCTCCCTGCAACGGAATATCCATTGGCGGCGGGATTCCTGTCTTGATCCCTGCCCAAGCCCACCGGTCCCTCGTAATACTCTTCATATTACAAAGACTCCTCAGTCCCTCCTTGCCGGCAAACCTCCCGTATCCACTCCCCTTTGTACCCCCAAACGGCATCTGAACCATGTAGTATACAGCAAAGTCGTTTACAGCAACCATGCCGGCTTGTAGAGATTGAACAACGAGTTCGAGGTCGCGAGTCGAAGAGCCGAAGACCGAGGAGCCGAGAGCGTAAGTGGTGCTGTTGGCAATGGAGATGGCATCTGCGACAGATTCGGCGCGCATGAGGAGGAAGACGGGGGCGAAGAGTTCGGTTTGGGCAATCGCCATGGAGGGCGTGACGTCGGCGATGAAGGTAGGGGTGAAGT
>Ga0058698_10000820_pt1 | contig 15640 bp, 20 predicted proteins | sample AgamicAsSfe_FD_67288 | JGI IMG/M metagenome (GOLD analysis project Ga0058698, IMG submission 67288) | Agave microbial communities from Guanajuato, Mexico - As.Sf.e | ecosystem: Host-associated > Plants > Phyllosphere > Phylloplane/Leaf | place: Guanajuato, Mexico | collected 2012-05-30
TAGTCGTGTTGATATTTAGCGGTTTTTGGTTAGCATTTAGCCGGCAAGATACCCACCTTTACGCCCTCGTTTAATCAGTTATTATGTTAATGCTATCATTTTGTTGTCTATGGAATACGCTAGTCTACTTGAAACTATGGATGTGATGCTTGGTGAGTAGAAAGGGACCGAAGTGAACCATGTTTTGATGTGCAGGATGGAGAGAACTATGGTGTATGAGAAGTGGAGAAGGTTGATATTGATATTGTGATTATATCATCCGATTATAAAGGCTTTGTATACTTTGGTGCTTGTAATCCATCACGAGGCTTGCTGACAGTAAGCGAGACGGGGCACAGTAACTTGATAGATGATGATATTGACCCATAACCAAGAGCCATGTACCAACTAACCCCATGCTCCTACTCTGTACCATGATCTCATACTAATCTCGGCTACGACCAAGCCAGTTAGAGATACTGAGATCGATCCAAGTATCATGATGCATGACGCCAGAGTACGTGGCAACAGCACAATGGTCGCCTTGCTTGACCAGTATGCACAAAAATGAAGCGATGGATCCACGAGCAGAGAGGGGTAGCAGATCCACCCCCACACTGTACCAGCCTTCGTATACTGGTACCCGAGGCCGATGGATTGGCAAAAAGAATGGTTCGAAATATCTTGAGCTAGCTCAAGCACGGTGATGTCCCCTTCGTGGATCGAACACGATACCTCCAGATTTAGTGACTGATGACTTCAGTCTGGCGCTCTCCCAATTGAGCTAAGGAGACGATTTCTTATTGGGTGTTCCTTGAGAAGTATCAATTATATTTCGAGCGTCAACAGCTTCTCGCAAACAAATGAGGTGGCTAGTTTATCAAGTCCAAAAGGTTGCCTCGTGTGCGATGTACATCCGTGGAGCGAATGTTGTTGACTAGAAAGAACAGAGGTTAGTGTACCGAGGCTCGCCCATCGCAAGTCCGTCAGCTCCACATCTCCATCTCCAACATCTTTCTGCGCCAAAGCTCCCACAACTCCACAACGTTGTCGCAAGACTTCCAGTCCCCATACAACACCTCCAGAATGCAGCCCTCACCCCTCGCGAACCCATTGGCAACCGTAGCCCAGCTCGAAACCTCCGGTTCCCAACTCGACGGCATCCCATCTGATCTCGAAGACTCAATCCGTTTCGCCGGCGCCCGCCTCACACAAGCCGCAGGCATACTCCTCCGCCTCCCACAAGAAGTCGTCGCACAAGCTATCGTAGTATCCATGCGCTTCTGGCTCGGCCCGGAAGGAGGAAGTCTCGCAGAATTCGGCGCAGAACAAGTCTCAGCCGCATCGCTATACCTCACCACGAAGCTCTCTGCCTATCCCAAGTCAGCGCGCAGTCTGGTTAACGTGTACGCGTATCTTGATTCGTTACCGGTTACCTATTTCGACGGAGACCATCTGGAGCAGTCGAAGGATGCGGCGAGATATTATGTGAGCGAGGGCACGTACGAGCGGCGCCGCGCAACGCTGTTCACGACCGAACAACGTATTCTTCGTACTCTTGGGTTCAATGTTGCCGTCCAGTTACCGTACACGCTATGTATAACATATATGCAAGCACTCGACATCTTCTCCCATCCTCGCGCATCCGAACTTGCGAAACGTGCGATTGCGCATTTGAATACTGCGTTACTGAGTCCGCAGTGCCTGTACCTTACGCATCAGCCACCGGCGCTGGCGACGGCAGCTATCTATCTGGCGGCGAGGGAGACGGGGATCAAGATGCCAGAGTGTGAGTGGTGGGAGGTGTTTGATACAGATAGAGAGGTTTTGGGGTTCTTGTGTGTGGGCATGTTGAGTCTGGAAGGATTTGCAAGGGAGGAACAGAAGAGGTGGGAGGGGAGGAAGTGTCCGATGAGTGTTGAAGCATTGGAGAGGGAGATCGAGAGGAGGAAGGAGGAAGAGGTGGATGAGGCTTGAGGCAGGCGCCTGGAAGATGACAAAAAACTTGCGCATTGTGCATCATGGCTTCTCACACGATATGCGCCATAAAGTTTGGTCCTATCTTGAAACCTACGGAATACACATCACGGATACTACAGGCCGCATGCCAATACCTCGTACGGTTCTCGAACCTCCATGACGAATACCGGATGTAGTACAATATTCACGATGTCGCACAATCTTCTGGAAACCCATACGCCTTCACGATGTCAGTCGTTGGCAAACAGTTTGCAAACCTGAAAAGCAGCGCCATCGGCATGATATGATCAGATATCTCGCCAGTACCACAACCAACCAAAGTTTCATTCACACCAATATGGCACAACGAGGAAGACAAGTTAGAGTAGGGGATCGTGTCGTCGTCGCTATCATCAATGAAGATGTCGATCACACCGGTTTGGCATTACGAAGAGTAGAACTTGAGATAGGAGATCCGCACGCATCGCTAGCAACTCAAGCAATGCTACGAATGCCACCGTCGCAGTTTGTTTCTCCCCAAAGACAGATGACTGATCGCAGTGTAAAAACTCAGAGCGGTCAAACTGTGAAGGGAGCCTACGAGCGGCGTGTTACTCGTTCACAGTCAGATTGGTATGAACAACGCGATGTGTATTCACAAATGTATCATGAATGGCTACGTCCTGGATTCCCACGATCATTAGATCATTACGAAACCTGTAGCATCGACAACCCTGGAAACAATAGCATGGAGACCCCTCTTTCTCCTGTTGGAGAACATGACACTACTTCCAGCTCTCGCATCAACCCAATAAGACTGAGTCGTAGTACTGCTGTAAAGCACAACAGTACGAAAGATAGGAAGACCGGAATTGAGAAGCACGACAGCACAGCGCACAACAGCCGCGCTTCAGAGATTGCGGCGGCTCATGCTCCAGCTGCCCAGTCTCCTGTAGATTCACGACCATCTAATGTACGACGTCGCTTTAGCTTCGAACTCGCTGACCCAAGCGATGCGACCGGATTGTCAGACCCGCCTGATTTTGAATACGTTCCGATAACTCCGGCGGCCACAGACCTAAAACGTCAACCGGCACTGGTATCGGAAGCAAATCACCAGGTGCGAGCGTCTATTAATCTCTCTCGACCACAAATACCTATCTGGGAAGAGCAAGGTCGTCCAGCAACCAAAGAAGAACGCGATCAAGAAGAGCTCAAAGACTTGGATAGGATGCGACGTCGCGTTCTGACGACTTTCGATGAGATATTGGGAGAGCGAAAGATTCCCACAGCGCTACTGTAAGAGTCATGGAGAGATATACATGCTATATCATAGAAGGCTAAGATGTGGATGTGAGAGTCAATACTATTGCTCGATCATCTGGCTTTGGCAAACACCATCCTGTCCACAGTCGAGCACATGACTTCCAGACCAACAGCACATTGTCAGCTAGCATGTGCTCACACTCAAACGCAACGTCACAACGCAACTGCTTGCTCTACTACACTGTGCATTCGTCTTTTAATCTCCTCATGACTACCACAAAAGCAAGATGAGAGTCCTATCATAATGCACCATTATAACTTTGACACAATGTATTATCAGTCTCACTTACAGTTTCACACCATCCTAAAGTATCGCGAAGTGCAGCCTACACTTTTTTTTTTTACATTAACAGATCACTATTTACACCCGATTCTCACTCCCTTCTAGGCCAACCACAGTGAATCTACTCTTCACACAACCTCAACTAAGGCACCTCATTTCTAGCTATGCCGCGCACACTCTTCGCTCTACCCACGGAAACCCACTCTTCCTGGCTAGACGTCTTCCCGCCATCACCTGGCTCTTCCCCACCACCCAAACGCACACCCCACGCAACTCCCCAAATGTTGTCTCGTATTCACGCCCTCAAAGACTCCCTCTCCATCATCAGACTATCGTTAAATACACGCATACACATGTCCCTCTCGCACAAACATCACGGCTTCTACTGCGTTCACTGCACCCCTCGTGCTACTCACGGAGCCTGCGGTCCAACGTGCCCTTTGCTACGCCCACAAAAGTCCTACGGCCCCTTTTTCGACGTCGCAGATGAAGACTGGTACAGACAACTCGCATCTGATAAAGCAAAGTACAGGGAAATCACGGATGATATGGCGGCACGGGGAACGACCGTGTACGCGAGTACTGTTGCGCGGTGGGAGAGGGCGGTAGCGAAATTGAGAAAGGGGGTTGAGATGCCGAGCGAATATTGGGAGAGCGAGGGGTGGCGGTATGTTAAGATTGTAGACAAGAGGAAGAGGATAGAGTTCACAAGGGGGTGGAGCTTCGAAGGGGCTTGGGGGAGTGGGCCTGGGTTGGAAGGGGAGGTGGCGCCTGAGGTGAGGAAGAGGAAGTTTGGAGGAAGTGTTGATGCTGATGGGGGTTATAGGTTGTTGGAAAACATTGCAAAACGAGTTAAGAGAATGTAGTTAGCATGCGTTAGAGGAGCCGAAGAGAGTAAAGAAGGTTTATTTGTGTGTGATGCTGACCCTTCTGTGTAAAACGCAGGTATGGTTATTGATAAGACATTCTTTCCAATTTCAGTTCTCCATCAAGGAACTTTTCCTTTTAATCTGTTACAAACATTGGTACAAGTACCTAGTACCGAATGAAACAAGAGGTTGCGAATACCTCTTGGGTTCGATATGATATACTGGTACTCGATCCTGAGTTAACTTTGAATATTCGAAGTTCAGAGGTTAGGTTTTGCCTGTTACAAATTAGTGAAAACCTTGTTCAAAGCAACTACTTCTTACCTGCATGGCTCTGAACGACTCTACTGTATCCGTAATTGTTTCCTTTAACCCTCTGAAGCTCATCCCTAGCTCCTTCTTTGTCCAAGAGTTGTCTACTAGGAAATGTTCATGTCGCGGTTTACCTTCTGGATCTGGCACCAAGCCGGCCCATTCTGGCGCCACATCTTTCAGTATAGCACAAACATCCTGGAAAAGGAATGTCCCGCCGACTGGTAGAAAACGTCCTCCAGTTGCATGCTCGAATGCTTTAAGGTGTGCTTGAGCGACATCCCGAACGTCGCAAAACGCAGGCAGAGGTGTTGGTGGAACTTCTTTGACGTGCCCTGTCATCAGGTTCCAGATGTCGAGCGCAGATTGATTTAAATTTGCAGTGGAGTCAAGCTGGGCGACTGGACCATAAATCATGGGGGGATTAACGGTCGCGAGGCTGAAGTTTGGCTTCTCTGCTTCTACAAAGTCCCACGCAGCAAGTTCTGCGAGCTTCTTGGAAGCGCTTTTATGTTCAATCAGCATCTTACTCGGTAGATTCTTTGGACTAGGACTTACACGTATTGAAGTGGCTTGACTCTGAGTGCTTGCTCCTTGGTGATCGGATTCCAATCCTTCTCGGTGTAGACGTACCCTGGTCGTGGACCCTTGGAAAAGTCACAGACAGCTGCAAATGATGATGTTACCACTACACGTTTGATTCTGCCATCGGTCCTTTTCGCAGCACTTTTTAGAATTCCAAGAGTACCATGGACAGCAGGAAGGTATACATCGTCGAAATTCTTGACACCGTTATAGAAAGGCGAAGCCACATGGATTATGCCGTCGACACCATCGAGATAACTGTCGAATGCGCCTGGTGCGGTGATATCAGGGACAATTACCAGCTCGTACTTTAGACCAGAGATTCCAAGCTTGTTGGCGGCTGTATGTACTTGTGCTGCAGACTTCTGGCTCCGCACCGCTCCGCGAACGAAATATCCTGCAGACGTGAAACACAAGAGGGTCTGAATACCGACAAACCCGGAGACACCAGTCATGAGAACTGCTTTGGAAGCCATTCTGCGCTAGCGATGAGGTAATGAGCTTTGGATATACTGAAAGCTGTTGGAGCAACCTCACCTAATCGGAGGTGATTAGGGTGATCTTTCTGAATAGGTGCAAAGGCTAGTTTGAGATACAAGTAGATTGAATCGCTACTGAGACTAAAAAGGTATTCTCCAACCTTTCGTGAATGAAGTAGTATATGGAGGGGATTTCCGAGCTTGACCCTCGGGTGATCACTAAACACCAAACTCTGGGTAAGTAAGCAGGATACTAAACATCAAACCCTACGCGCGTAAGCTGTATCATCTTTTACTTTTCTGGTGAACAACAAACATTGAACCCCGCTACATAGGTAGCTTGAACCGAGGTATAGGGAGCAGGAGCAGCAGCATAAAAAGCGAGGGTGGTTGACTGGATTGAGACAAATCCTTAACTAGTCCAAGGTCTTTAAACGGAACCATTGCTTCTCTTACTGAACATCTTTTTCGGGACATTCTCTGCAAGATACATCAAAGATGCCCATCTGGCTCGTTCTTCATGGCTCAGCAACTTTCACTGACGAAGCCTCCCGCGAGGCGTTTGCCAAGGACGTTACCTCCAAAATATACAAGATGATTCCGCCCTTTTACACTGACGTATCATTTGTCCCAACGCCATCCCAGTATGTCGGTGGCGTGAAGAATGATAAGATGGTGCGATTCGTCATCTTCGAGCTAGCAGGAACGCACAATGCCGCTGAGGAGCGCGAGGCGTGGATTCATCACATCGACTCTGTGATAAAGCCTCATATTGCAGATAAAGGCTATGATTGGGAATTTCATATCGAAGAACCACGGAGAGATTTGTGGAAGATCCAAGGATTGATACCACCGCCATTGGTGAGCGAGGCGCACAAGAAGTGGAGAAGAGAGAACAAGCCGACTCCATATACTAAGCAGGATGGACGGATCGAGAAAGCGTTGCTGTAAGAACGGACAAGGTGGCCTTTTGCCCGATTCGAGTTGATGGCTTTGATTTTGTTATGACCGAGGAAACTTTGGTGGTGGAGATAAGGTGCGATAAGAACAGGTAGTATGGTTACGAGGGTAGAAACATAAGAGTGAATCAACGCACCTGGTTTTACGTCTGAGATAACATCATTCGTTTTGAGAGGTCATGTTGTCTTAGAGACGTCTGGTTCGCACACTGGTGTACTAGCATCGTTACCCATGTAGTGTTCAGGCTCCTGTATGTCGCTCAAAAAGCTCCTTGATCGCTTGAAATTCGGGGCCCGCTCGGCTGTAGGACCATGAAGTCAAGATCATTATGCGATCCTGAGGCTGTAGTTATGCTTTTGATAGCTATTCGTATTGCTGAACATGTATATGTAAAGGTCAAAGTCTGGATCGTATTTAGCGCAAGCTTTGTAGACATATCAACAGGGCATATTCAGCTCTAAGTGCGGGCAGGAGTGCAGTATCCTTGGGTGGCTGTAAGGCTAAGCGATCGCCGCTGCAGCGTTGCAGATGTGGTTATTCGAGCCTCCTGTGACGTGCGTCGCGGCTAAACCATGACATGACGTCAACGCGAGCTTAGACAAACTACAGCTCCAGAACTCGACGTCTTGCATACAACCAACTTAACTCAAACCTATACATCTCGCAACACCAGAATCTTTGTCAATCTCAATTCCTTTGTACCAATTTACATCATGAGCTTCCTTCGCCCCATGTCGATGCTGCGTTCGGCAGCTCTACGGCCCGCACTTTCGGCGGCCCCCCGTGCCCGTGTACAAGTCCGCTTCGCGACCTCAGATTACGGTTCCGGTAAGGGCAACCCAGCTGGAGAGTCACCAGAGAAGCAAGGCCAGAACCCCAGCGAGAACCTCGAGCATCCCGGCCCCGCACCGCCCAAGGTTGCCCAAGGCCAGTCTTCGTCGTCGCCAAACAAGGACGGCAACTCGAACCAGAATGAGTCCCCCAAGCCCTCATCAGAGTCGCCAGCTCCTTCATCAAACAAGTCTGGCAAGCGCGAATTCTCGACATTTGCACGCCAGATGAAGGAGAGCAAAGAGCCAGCCGTCAAGCAGGGTCAAGACAACAAGCCCAGCCCCAACGAAGTCAAAGGTGCGAAACCCAAAATCCTCAACGAAAACCCTCCTGCACCCGAAGAAGAGAGCGAGGACGTCAAGCAACACAACAAGGACATGGATAACCGGGCGGAACAGGCGCATGAGAAGGTCGACAACGAGGAAGCAGAGAAAGACAAAGTCCCTGCCAGCTTCTGGAAAGGTACGTTATGTCAAAGCGACAGGCATTAGATATGTTGCTAACAAGTGCACAGGCGAAGGTGGACGAAGTGGATCTGAAGGCGTACGAGGATGAGCAAGAGCTTATGCAGAGCGCGAACAACATGACCCTGATGTATAATTAGCTAGAGATGACTGTCGAGAGTCTCAGGAAATGCATTGCATCCATCAAGCACCAAGTGCTTAATTGACGTGTTTGCTTGCTCCCCATGAGTTGTTGCGTGTAAAAGAAGGGCTGAGCTTCATAACTCTTGTGCATGTTGGGCCGATGACGTAGTGGGCTAGCGTGGTGATCGCCCCCGCATTATGGGGATGGGAATTTTTTGAAATGCCATGGCGACACACGGCACAGCCGAGTGGAGCTATTTCGTGCCACTTGTGCCATGATGATGAGTTTTGACATGGCAAACAAGACGACATGCCTCGGGGGTTCTCCCAGACTGTCAGATGTCAAACATAACAAAGGCCTAGACCGTGTTTGCAGAAGACGATCTCACAATTGCGCACAGTCAAAAGACGCGGTTGCATGTGGCCATAGCTCCTCATTGGCTGCTTCTGGAGGCAGGCGCGTTGGGGATCTTGTTTGTCCAAGCTCCATACGTGCAGCACTACGTCACTTCCACGCACACAATCTACCCGCCATTGTCTGTCCCTCCCCTCATAAACGCTCTGCCCACCATTACCTCTAGTCCTCACACCTCTGCCGAGTTTGCCTAAATCTCGACCCTCGTCTTTTTCTCTATCACCGATATTAAGCATTCTCACATCGGCAGCCGCACATCATGAGATTCTCCCTTACATCCACTCTCGTGGCATCGCTTGCTGCTACAGCAACGGCCAACAGCTGGTTTGGAAGCGCCGGTGCGTATAGTAAACAAGCCCTCCCCTTAGTTTTTGAATTGCCCATCGCGTCATGCAGCAGTCAACTGACGTCAGGAAGCAGTCTACGACAAGTGGCATGAGACGGAGCTTGAGCGCTGGCTCAGCGACCACGGCGTTCCCCACCCCAGCCCCTCTGACCGCAAGAACCTCCAGTCAACGGTCAAGGCCAACTGGAACGACAAGGTTGTGACTCCCTACACCAGCTGGGATGCTCAGACTCTCTCAAACTACCTGACCCTCAAGGGCCAGCAGGCCAAGAAGGGCACTGAGAAGGATGCCAAGAGCCTCGCTGAGCAGGTCAAGGTCTACTGGACTGAGACTGAGGACTCGGCGAACCAGGCCTATGGTAGCGTCAAGGACTGGATCTTCGATTCGTACGTGCCGGTGCCAGTATCACATCATCTGTACAATGGCTAACAATCCGCAGTTGGTCGGATTCTCAGCTCAAGGCTTTTGCCGACAAGCACGGCATCCCCGTCCCCCAGCCCCGCCAGCGTGACTCTCTTCTCGCAGCCGTCCGTGACAACTACCAGTCCGCAGCCGAGAAGGCCAAGGAGACTGCCAACTACCCCGGTGACTGGCTCTACGCTTCCTGGTCTGACTCTGACCTCAAGTCTTGGTTCGACGAGCGCGGTTACAACGTTCCCCAGCCCAGCACCCGCGACTCGATGATTGCTGCTCTCCGCCGCCAGTCTCGTCTTGCTAGCCAGCAATCCCAGAGTGCCTACGCTTCGGTTTCTTCCGCTGCTGCCAACGCCCAGCAGAGCCTCAGTGACGCCCTCCTTGACTCTTGGTCTGACAGCCAGATCAAGGAGTGGGCTGACAAGAACGGCATCAAGGTTCCCCAGGGTTCCAAGCGTAACGAGCTCATCGCTCTTGCCCGTAAGCACCGTGCTCGTCTCTACGGCGACAGCGCTTCTGCCTCTGCCGAATCTGTCTCTGCTTCTGGTGCTTCCGCTTACGGTGCCGCTACCTCCAAGGCTGGTAACCAGTACGCTGCTGCCACCGGTGGATTCGCTTACTACACCGACTTGATCAAGCAACAGATTGGTCTCGCTGAGGCTAGCGTTGCCTCCGCTACTGATGCTGCCGGATCCAGCGCCAGCTCTGCTTCTGTCCGTGCTTCCTCTAGCGCCAGCTCCCTTACTGGCGCTGCTGCCAAGGCTGCCTCCTCATCCTCGTCCTCTATCTCCAAGTCGGCTGCTAGCGCCAACGCCGCTGCCTCCTCGTCCGCTTCCAGCGCTTCCTCTGTTGCCTCAAAGTCTGCTCAGAGCGGATACGATGCTGCTGCCGCTAGCGCCAGCTCCGCCTCTGCCTCTGCTAAGCAGGAGTTGTAAGCGTCTCGCTACCAATCACCACCGACAAGCAACGTTCGGTCATATCCTTCCTCCCTTTGATATGACTGCCATACGTGCCACTTTCACGACCTTACGATCTGCGTACGGAATAGGCGGAAAATGAAATGGAATCACTGTAACATTAGGATCACAACGATATCCCCTCTGCGACCACCTCCTAGTAGGCTTTCGGAGGGTCGATTTGAGTTTTTCTTTCATTCCTTCCTTGGAAATTGGGAAGGAAGGATGCACGGCGTCTCACGTAGTTTAGTATGCCGCTTGATAATGAAAAAAAGTATAATTGTATCTGCTATGTTCGAATGGATGGGTGTTTGATGTATGATGTAAGGTTGGGTGTGGAGGACGCGGCGGGACGGGAGTATATATGTTGCCGTGGTGACATGTTTACGATGGTGGTGAATGGCAGCCGTGCAACATGAAATCATATTCACCTGTCCATGCAAATTCGTAGGCAACTTGCAGTATCGTATGTAGCCATTGGAGTCGGCGCTAATTTGACGCGGCCTAGACTACTGATGTCTGACACCTGCGGCACCATCAAACTGAACACCAACCACAACTTTATTGTGCACATGTCATCACAAGATGAGCGCATTTCGCGCAGCTTCCAGAACATACACTGCCAACATTACAAGCTTTGACAAGCTCATCGCACCGTAATCCGCGGACCGATTTGTTTCACTGCAGATCTGCGACGCGAACACCCTGTTTCGAGTCTCACGGCCGTCTCCAGTTTTCTCACCGTACGAATGGGACGAGAAGAAGCGAACTCCGCATGAGCAAACTGTCAAAGAGTAATCCCGGTTCCCTCTCTCCGGATTCTGATAAGGTTGGGAGCGCTGTTCATGAGGTGCAGATTGTGAGAGCATGCGTGGCTCAGCGCCCAAAGGTGACTTCATCGGCCCGTAAATCAGACAGACTGTGTAATCGGAGGCTCGGGATGCGAGGAAGTATAAGATGGCGCTCAGGTATCTGTGGAATAGTGCATCAGTCTCATCAATCTTTTCAAGCATTCCTTCGTTCCTTCCTCTACGATCGCTACTCACCTGGAGTGAGCTAGACCTCAATTTACTACATACATCAACGTACACATATACCTAATCTTAAATCTACCATTCGCGCTTCACAAATACGCCAAAATGAAGACCTTCACCCTCCTCTGCCTTTTCGCCTCCGCCATCGCAGCTCCAGCTCCCCAAGCCTCAGGCACCACCAACTGCGCCGCCATCCAAACCAAGCTCGAGCAAGGCATCCAAGCCAACCTCGACATTCAAGCCCAAGAGCTAAAAGGGTATGCTTACTCCCCTTCCGCACAAATTCTCAATACTGACAGATGCCCTCAGCGTGTACGCCCTAAAACTTCAAGGCGGAACCGCCGGCTTCAATGCCACCCAGACCTCCGTTCTTGCAATCCAACAACGCGGCGTCGACATTCGCGCCAACAACCAGAAACTCGCCAAAGAGATCAACAGCCCGGCTGCTGATGGACTGGCTATTGTAGCTGGTGCGCAGACCAAGGAGATTGATCAAGTCAAGAGTTTGAAGGGTAATGCAGCGGCGGATGGAGAGACGATCAAGATGTTGGTGCAGGAGGTCATGGATGGGACGATGCAGAATCAGAAGAACTTACAGGCGGCAAAGGGTCAGGCATGTGCGAAGTAGGGAGTTAGCTCGAGCAGGAGTGAGGTGGGTAGCATGTGTTTAACTGTAAGAGTATTGCTGAGTGCTGTCTTTGAGGGGGTTGTATGGCATGATATTTCAAGAGAGGTAATGCTAGTCTGGTATCCACAGTTTCGTCTACGATAATTCAACGTGTAGTACGCAAATGCTCAAATGGTGCACTGCATGCATCAGTATATCAGAGATTAACAAATTCACAAATCACTTACGCATTGGATAAACTAGTCACAGCTGTTAGTCTCTTTTTTTTTTGCTCGGAATCGGATCTAACACTTACTCCGCTACCGTTGCAAGAGTCGAGGGCGGGCTGTCCACCCCTACCAGGGTATACACAATTCCTAAATGTAGGGAAAGTCGGATTTGGGCTTCCTGGTTCTTGACACTATACGCGTATTATGAATTGAGATTCTTGTTCTTCTTATGCTTCGCTAATAACTCACGCAGAAGGACCAGCTCTGCGAACAGTTAGTAGGTGCTGGCTTTCTAGTGATCTGTGCTGTACTCACATAGGGACCCGGACATGAAGACCCTGACGGTAAACCCCATCCTCCATTACAAAAAGCGGCCTCAGAAGAGGCAGCGATAGCCGCAAGAATTGACAGGGCAAGTTTCATGGTAGTGGATGACGAGGATACGTTATTTCTCCAAGGGTGTACCAAACAACTAGTCGTGTGGTGAACACACATATATACCCGATATTGCCATCTTATACGGATGAATTCTTGTCCAGCAGCAATGAGCGGTCACTCATCAACAATGTCTCACCGATGTACCTGGACATTCTGGATTAATTGTGGTTCCTACTTGGTTTCCGCCGCGATATATCCGCAACTAGCTCAAGCTAGGTAGTCAATTTCGCCACGTCGTGAAGGCAGAATAGAGTAGGGGTCGTGCGGTGAAGACTTTCCATGGAATATGAATGATAGAGTACAGTGTAAGAGGAAACGGGTAATGCTCTTCTTACCAAACAAGTGGCAGCGAGCAAATAGCCTGACTTCTCATGATTGAGTTGATATTGCGCTACTGCCAAAGTACCGAACCAAACTGCTGGTGAAGTGGTCGTCGGGTACGTAAGTACCGGTGGACTAGACCAAGCTGCAGGGTTCAATTGAGGCGGTAACCCGGAAACCGGCTACCGCTAAGGAGCTTCCGAGCATAGCGACTGTACGGAAGAAGACATACGAAGCATCGTAGTGTCGCAAACAGTGAGTTGTGGACCCATTGCGCAGCTGCCGGCTGGGCAGCTTACGCTAGCACTAGCACGGACTTGGCTAGCGCCAGGAACTAATACGTACGTAAAGGCACCGGGATAAGTGCTCTCCTCCAAGGCCCGAATGAATCTGAAACGGAATGGTTTTGACGACAATGGTGATGCTGAATTGGAGGAATATTGCTGTTCAGTAATCATGTAGGAATACATATGTAGATGGTGATGTAGGTGTGTTTTCCGGCTACCTGGTTTCCGCTACATGCAAATGTACATGTTCATTCACTGAAGTGAGTAAAACCGAGGCCATGAATGCCATACATGTTGAACCGGGAAATAACGATGAAGATACCAGCTACGGCTTTATGTTGATCGTTGCCCATCTAGCACGGCGAAGAACCCACGACCCATTTTAATAGATTGCCCAGGTGAGGCTCATGGCATGACGAAGATGCCTACCAGTATAGAGAGACTAGAATCGATCTACGGATATACCAAACAGAAATATAAATACTTGGACACACGCTCTTCTGGAATGCCTATCATCTACCATCTACCAGCTACTCAGTTGACTTTGACATAATACCCTCGAAAACCCGACCGCCATGCAGCCTCTTCGCATCCTCTCTTCTGTGCTTCTCAGCCTCACACTAGCAACAGCTTCCCCGGTTCCTGACTCTGCTGTTCAAATCTCCGACAACGCACAAATGCTTGGACGAAACATGTGTCTCTACTCCGGCGATCAAATCAAGGCATGCTCCGGTGACGGAGCGGGAGTGTGTTGCACTGGTGACTTGAAGTGTCCAAGTGGTGGAGGTTGCGCTGCCGCTGGTGTCTGCTACTACAACTGCTAAGGCTGCGATCGGATGCTTCTCTTTCTGTTGCTTACCCATACGGTAATTTGTTCCTTCCTTCATGACCTGGATTGGTTCAGTGATCTAACAGATGTAGACGATTTGATACGTTATGGAAGCTTTATACCCAAAGCATGAGATGATTGGTGTCATTGTTCTAGAACCGCGAGCTCCCTTCCACTTAATTTGGTTTGGTCCTAGAATGACTGTCGGCATCAAGTTTGGAGTCAGTTAGTGAGAATGATATGCAGTTCTTCCTCTTCTTTCGAATAGACACAAGTCATGGACTGCTTGAGAGAGTTTCTCGATTGTAAAGGTGTTAGCATCTACCAGTGAACCAAAAGACAGATCCATCGAACCGTGAAGTAGCGCAGCCAGGTTAGGCTTAAGCCATGGCCGCAGGGAGCCAAATAGTTCGTGTGGCGGCTTCCTAAATCTATGAATTCGCCCAGTACTTAATTTCGTTTCTCCTTAACTTTAGCTGCGAAACCGATGAGCCGGATATAGAGACTCAGACCCAAGCTCTACATGCAGTCCTTCGCTAATAATGTTAAGAAATAAGGAGAGGCGAGAGAATGGTAACCTACTTGTTAGTAGTGTCGTAGCGTAGATATAGCGTGGCAAGCGCAACAGCGAGTGCGCGCCACAGGAAGGCTTATTTCCAACATCACAACACCAGCTACAACACCAACAATAGAACAGGGGGCAGCAAAAGCTGTTTTGTAGGTATGCGATTGTACAGTATTCGCGATTACATCTCGAAAATCATCTGCTAATCCCCTGCAGTATTAGATTCTCAACACTGCACGCCGAGAACCGCGGTACAGCGGTGACCCAGATGAGCTCCAGCAAAACAACACCAAAGTCGTACAATCATTCCGGTCCTCAAAGCACAAGTCAATGACCTTTGCCATACGAACCAGGACTCCTCTGGAAGACCCAAAGGCAATTCTACTTACTCGTGGAGTTCTAGCACTACGTTCAGACGACGAAGAAGCGGTATCTGGGAATAGTGTGTTAAACGCCGGGGCCTTGATTCCTAGCTCACCACCCCGCGTCGCCGATGCAGGTGCGTAACGAAAACCCAGGGTTACTTCGTCATGGGTCCATGTCTGTCGTGCGCACCGAGCCAGACAATGTCACACCGCCCTAGAGCAGACCCCAGTGCGTCCCGCAAACCTAGGATGATTCGACCTTCAGGCCTTCTTGTGTGCACTATACCGATGACGGAGCAGCTAGTGTCAGTGTTCCTTGAGCGATGTCCATCTCCGCATTGCGATCGACGGCGAGGCTACGGCAAGGCTGGTCGGCAATATTAACTTTCAGCCTATTTTAGTTAGCCGCACCTGATTTGGACAACAAGGGAGAGCCAGGGCCCAATGCGGTCTTCATCGCGTCGATAATCCAGAACCGGTGTGTCTGAAGGTGCATGCAACCCTGTTGCACTTAACACCAACAGCCTTAGCTTCGAATATGGCATGGGAAAAACTTTCAGGTTCCCCATACCCAACCCATGTGGTCCATGCTGTACCCCACGGAAAGTGCGCCGTCCCGGAATCTGGGTTATCCGCAGTACCTGAATAAGTAAGATCGTAGC
>Ga0058698_10000824_pt1 | contig 15597 bp, 20 predicted proteins | sample AgamicAsSfe_FD_67288 | JGI IMG/M metagenome (GOLD analysis project Ga0058698, IMG submission 67288) | Agave microbial communities from Guanajuato, Mexico - As.Sf.e | ecosystem: Host-associated > Plants > Phyllosphere > Phylloplane/Leaf | place: Guanajuato, Mexico | collected 2012-05-30
CTGCACCTCTCCGTAGTTCGAGTTTTATAGCATCTTCGTAAGGTCATTGGACTTGTTAGCCTTGATCGTCTCGCGACCCTCTTACTAGACCATCAAACCCTGTAGCTGCCTGCGCTGCACGACCAATTACTGGGAGATCAATACCTGCAGCAGCCTGCGCCGCACGACCTATTGCTGAGAAACCGATATTCTTGCCTATGCTGGAGTTGTACTGGGTATGGCCCACTTCGAAAAGCCGACTCGGCGTGGCTCTCTGCCTCGCGGCAGGCTGGGGTGGATACTAAGCATCAAGAAATGTCAATGAAGTAAGCCAAAGCTCATGTGCTTCAATCATTTCCACACCATGTATGCATCTTCGGGTCGCGCTGTACCGCACTCGCATGTTGCTGTGGATATGTATGACACGTATAGGGCAAAGGGTGTGGCTTTGAATTTGTCCTTGGCTTTGGTTTCTACGAGTATTACTATGCGGTTATGCGGCTATGGCTTCCACTCTTTCCTCCAACATGCAGAGAGTGCCTTTATTGTCACGACAGTCCACTTCCTGGATACCCAAGTGCTTCGGATATCGGCTACTTCAACGGCTCGCTCTATGGCTATATTGGTCAATATAGGATAAGTCATCCTCATCCTGTTGACCGGGCCGGAGTCTTGACACGGCGTGGTATTCGCTTCATCTCCCTCCCAGCGAGGACATTCTCCCTCGCAGCCCGCTCGATGTCGTGCATCTCCTTCTCTTTGGTTACTGTCACTTTAGGCTCAATATTAGCAGCGGCCTTCGAAATATTGGTTCTGATCTTGGACGGTGATGAATTCTTGAAACATTGGTCTCGCGCTTGGGCGGCAATGCCTTCTTCGCACTGACATCCGAGGGCTTAGGTGTGCAACGTAACGTGATTTCGGTGACCACGATTTCCACCTGGGATCGTGGTACACGAGCACTCACTGTCCTTGCTTTCTTTGCAGTGATAGACTTCAAATCGACGGAACTCCTCTTCCTCTTGCCGGACTGCCTTTGAAGCACGCTTTCATCCAAGTAGACAGCTCTTTTTAGAGCAGAGTTCATTCCAGCCTGGAATGTTTTGCTGACCTCCGATGGTGACCTCATTACTTCGGTGACAGAAACAGCAGAGTCGATGCGTTTGCCAGGTGAAGAGCGGCCATCTTGTCCCGTGTTTGCGATCCTTGCGTTAGCAGGCGGACGGTCCGAAGAGCTGTCGTCAACTTCGGAGGTACTTTCTTCTGACTCGTTGAGGGCTTCCCGCTCCAGCCTGATCTGTTCGTCGATGCTCGAGCGACGTAAGCGTCCAGCGGACGATGCCTGCGCATCATTCTGCATTTTGACGATCTCAGAGCCACTTCTCTGGTTGAGTCTCCATGTTGGATTTGATTGTCCGATCCTTTTGCGAGCGACAAGACGGATTGCGGATAGGTTGCAAAGGTCAAGGCTGCCATACAATGACAGGAAGACGTCAGGTAACCCAGATTCCTTGCGTATTTGGCGAAACGCAGCGACTTCCGAGTAACTCCTGGCAAGCAATTGCTTGACCTCGTCGAGGATCGTATTACACTGGCTCGTTGTTGGGAAGTGGCCGTCTGTGTCTTCAATATTCCTAAGTGTGCGGCAATAGAGCTTACATGCTTCGGCGCAAGGATTGCAGCTTGTCTCGTCGTGGTAGTCATGGTTGCGCTTGCCATATTGAGGGCTTGGATGCGAGAATGGCCCAAGGCCAGCAAGTGACTGGAACATGGCATCCCCCTCGGGGCTGTGCGGGACTGTCGATGACATGACTGCGAACTTGGTTCTCATGTTGTCAGGTGTGATTGGTGGTCGACCGTTGTGATCGTGAGGTGTTGGGCTGCTGCTTTGTATGGCTATTCTTTGTTTGCCAGTACGCCCTTTGTCAAGGTTTTCTTTGTTGTCGTGCTTTATACTTTCTGCAAGCAAACCTGGGACGGTGACCTTTGAGAGTGCTTTGTTCTCACAACGAGTTGGTGAGGGTGAAGGTGCAGGTGAGCGGTTGCTCCAATCAAGATCTTCCAGCAAAGCACGTCGGCGGGACATTGTATATATACTATGCCGGCAGCCGCTACGCTCAGATTCAGCACGGATTGCTTAGCGCACGAGGCAACCCGCCGTCCAAGCACCAGAAGATGTGGATCGGGTCGACCAGCGCTCATGCAGAAGTGATTTGGTGTTTCGCCACGGACAAGCAGAATCGCGCAACGGAGCTGATGTCGTGCAAGGCTGTACTTGCTACTGTCTGAAGTCGTAGCACTTGGAACGTCTCCTGCAGCCCTCAATTGATGCGTATGAGACGTCTTGTGTGACGGCGAAGGGTCGACCCTGGATGAGTTCTCGGTGTTAATCATGCAATGCAAAGTTGTGAAAACAAGTGGTCAAAGTACCCAGAGATGGTGAATAAGCTGCTCCTGCGAGTGCGCTTACTGCTACTTGCTCTTCGCTGGCGAATGCTAAGAATAGATATGGAACGATATTCGGGTCTGAACTAGAGATGTGTTGATCGCAAAAGGCCAGTAAATCGATGTGGTTGTGGTACAGTATGAGCGATGTCGAGCTCGTCTTGACATTATGGTCCGGCTCAAACTTCGACAGTCGTGCTTGCAACGGCAAGCGCGAATGAGAACTTCGCATCCTCAACTACTGCTGCTACTATTACTGTCACTCATCCTCCTCATCTGGCTTCCAATATACGAAAGTATCATTGAACGCACTCCGGGCCACATCTCCCATTGGAGTGGGCATGCATACTGCCTCGTGTATCTTGACAAAATTACGAAGCTCGTCAGCTGCATCTAGATCAGGGATCGTGTGTACGATTCCTGCTGTAGCCTTGTTATATGTCTCAAGAAGATCTCCGAACCATTTGCGCTTCCTCGCTATGTCCACCATCCAGTCATCAATGAGGACTGGCTTGACATCGTTACCAATGATACACCTTGCGTGACTTTGACGCATCTGCGCCGGCCATCCACGCACTTGATAGTGTGGTGCGTATACTAGAGCATGCGAATCTATAAGCGAGAAGACGTCTGGACTTGGCAGAACCTGGATATCTAGGGAGGAGAGGAAAGAGATGTCCACTTTGTTAAGCACGGGGTCCTGGATGTAAAGCTTTGTGGATTCGTCAAGTCGTGCTTGGGTGCTCACTTGCAGTCAGAAATCAGCAACAGGGCTCATAGTGTCACGGAAATCAAGTGAAAGATGTTCGTGGATTCTGTACATACATATTTTTGCCATCTCAAGGAATGCTACAAGCTGCCAAAGAACATTCTTCTCCCAAGCACTATTGTCCGCACTCGGGCTCCCTAAACCTATGCATATTGCCTTATATAGCCTCGGCACTGCCTCCCGGCCATTCTCAGTGCTCGTCTTGGGTGTTGGCCTCGAACACTCTGCTTTTAGCAAGAGGCCATCGAGCTGATTCGTCACGTTAACGACATGACCGACCAAAGGTTCATCGTGCATAGTCGACTCATTGGCGTCTTTGCTGACAAGATCGTCTTTGTGGTAAATCTCTCCGTCAATACGCTCTTTGTCAGCTTCCGGCACAACAGGCACCCGTCCCAGCACTGCTGTAAGTCTTTGTCCTATAGTATCGCGCTTCCACGCCGCTTGTACCTGGTCAAACCTCTTCTGCAACTCCTCCAAGCTGTATATGGCAGCACGAGGTCGTATCTCGGTACTCTTCAGTGCGTCTCGCGAGATGTTCGCCTGCAGAAACTCCACTTGAGCTGGTGTCAGCTGTTCCGTGAAGTCTATGAAATCCTTGCGCCGACTAGCATGCGCGGATTGCCATGCTTCAGTGTGTTTCTTTACATAAGTCGGCGCATTCGTCTTGCGCACAACGTGGGACCAGCCATCATTATCGACCTCGTGGCTGAGCTTTGTTGGATGTAATTGTTCTTTTACTTGTCGGCGTCGAGACGATGTATGTGGCATCTGTCGTGTGTAGGATATATACTCAATGGCAGCACTAAATCAAAGCTTGAGGTATCGTGACTATGTGGAGTTGTCGTTTTACATTCGTTTCAGTCCAAAAGGGGCGATGACGTGTGGGCGGAGTTCATCTCCCACGAAGTATAAACACGAACTCATCCAACAATTGTGCAACACTACAACATGTCATTGTCCACGCTCCGGCAATATTCCCCTCGTACTGAAAGACAAGTGATGAGGTGAAGTGTAATGCGAGCTAGACTCTGCTCGCCTCGAGGCGCAAAAGAAGGTATAAGTACAATGCCCAATTCATGAAGCGAGAATACTCTCAGTCTACTGCAATCATGCCAAGACTAGCGTCTGAGCTCACACGAATGAAAGCCCAGTCAGACATAGGTCGCTGGGTTACCAGCACCGTCATCCACACGACCAAGCTGTGCCAGCAACTCATACGTCCAAAGCTGTCACAATCAGCTCCACGTCAGCACAAGACTCGTCGCTATCGCCGCCCAGCCGCCCCAGTCCAATGTCCTCCTCCGACCACCTCCACTCGTCAAGCTTTTTGTCGTAAAGACGAGACTGAATTCAATCTGTGTAGCATTGATGCAATTCGACGCATTGACCTCTTTCACCAAGGACATGTCCTCTGTGAACGTGATATCGACACACTACACATCCTTCGTCAGCATCCTCTTTCCCTATCAAGGGCTATGCTCAATTTCATCTTCACTCACACTGAACAGCGCGGCACCATGCTTCGCCGCTTCCACAACCTGCAACGTCGCGTTATCGCCCACATTCACCGAGATGTTCGCCGGTAGCGGCACCTGCGGCAGACACACGTCCAGCGCAGGATACTCGTTATTCGTTGGTCCAGTGATCTCGAAGACGGGGAGGAGCGGATGTGAGTAGTTGGGCGGGATAGTGCCAAGGCCCATGTTCACGTAGAGGAAGGCTGTTTCGTGGCCAGAGAACCAGCCTGGCTGGAAGGCAATGGCGCCGCCGTTGAGGGGCCAGTACGTGCGGTTGCGGGAGATGCCCATGCCGCCGCCTGGAGGGGTGGTGGCTTGTCAGTGCGTGTGCGTGTATGTTGTGGTCGAAAGATGTGAACAGCTTGGGCGTATCATGGTGGAGGAGGGGTAAGATGACCTACAGGGATACATCCATTGCATGCCATACGGGAAACAGCCTGTAGAGTAGTCGTCTACGCCTATCGTACAGTTGGAGATGAGGTTATCGCCGCGCCAGCCAGGATATGTGATGACCGTGTGGCCGCACACTGACGATGCGACACTGAGGAAGATTGTGAAGCTGTAGACTCGACTGGGGATGTGCATGGTCTGCTCTGTGGTCTTCCTGAGCCAGCAGGAAGTCGACAGAGGAAGTGAGTATAGTAGTGCACGCTTTCAAGGTGCGAGCAGGTTTGTATGCACAAGGCGAGGAGATGAGCAGCGAAAGGGACGGCAGCAGAGATTCACAAGTTGTCACAACATGACTGAATAGGCGGTCACAATGCAAGGTCCGATGGGCTCTGTAAGCGCCGGCCCAGCGCATGTTCATATGGGGTGATGCATGTTGTGTAACACTCGGAGAGACCGACAGAACAGTGGTACCTTTTTCACGTAGTACAGAACGCCATCACTTACAATCACTTACACGTCGAGGAATTCAATGTGGACCTGAGACCAGTCACAGCTACATTCCCAGATCAAAAGTCTGATCGTCTTCTGGGCTAAGGCCGAACCTACAATATCTGCTTAGACTTTGTACTTTATACCGCAGGATGTATGAATGCTTGAAGGCAGCGTGTTCTCACCCAAACTCCCTAGTCAGCACCGACATGATGGGTTGAAGCCAACTGCTGTCACGCCTGTGCACAAGCCTAAGTACTGCTGGCCCCGCCTCCCTTGCTACTACGGTCGCAGTACGTGGCACTCGCTTTGCTCACAGTCTGATTTGCTCTGGCAGGACTGGCGTTTCTACTTTCTATATGACGTATTAACGCCATTCACTCGTCTGATGGCGAGGAAGCCTTGTCCAACCGAAACGCGTCGCTGCCCAGCTTTCAATCACGGCTTCGATGGCTTTTCGCCATCTTGCTATCCTCGCCATCCCTCCTCTTTCCTGTCCTCTGAAAGCGTGAAATACGGTGGCCCTGCACATTGACCTCGTCTTCGCCGGCCGCAACGGATTTCATAGCCAAGTAAGCTATTTCCAGATGCTATGTGGTACTGAATTGTGCCTCCGGTACCGCATGCAAGTCGGAGACCGTGTTGGTGGTTTCTCATTCTGTAGCGTGTACAGGTGTTGTCGCGAACGCGGCTCTGTTGCCTCCCACCGGTCATGGTTAGATTGCTCAGCTTTGCTATGCTGGAATCTGTGCTCAGGAAAGGATCGAGTCCCAGTCAAGCGAGCTAATCGTGTAGACTTATGCAGTGATAGCATCCTGTACGTGAGAGCAATCTAGTGTTCTAGTCTGCTTGTTCGATCTCCTTGACGCTTGTGCTTGGCTGTACTCTGAAGTGCATCATGCATTTTAAGTTCGTACCGCATGATGTGAAGCGCTAGGGGCTAGGCGATCGTCGTCGGTGCTGGCGTGGTGGTTGAGCTGCATCGTCGTAGTCATCGCGTCTAGTTCTCTGTATCCTATCACCATCGCCATCTTCTTCTTCATCCTCACGATGCCGCCGTGATCGATGATGTCGGTGTCGCTGCCCATCATCATCCCTTTCCGGTCTACTATCCCTGTCCCGATGAGACCAATGCCGCCGCTCGCTGTGCTTTTTCTCTCCATGCTTTCCTGATCTCTGCTCGCGATTGTAGTGTGCAACAGCCTCGGCGACCTCGTCTTTCTTCTGTTGAACCAGATACTCTTTCATTGGATCGTCATCATCGTGCGTCTGCATCAGTTCTGCCAGCTCCCGTTCTTCCTTCAGCATCGGCCGCGCCTCTTCCTCTTCATCATCGCTCTGCCCGAGTTTCTTCTGTTTCCCGCCTCCTCCCTCATTGTCCTCTGCATCGCCATACGTGTTGTCCCGTACGATGTCCTCTCCATCCTTGGGCTTATACTGCGTATGATCTACCTTCAGAGTCCGGCCCAGGATCTCCGCCCCGCCTAAATTGTCCACTGCCAAATCCGTGCTCCGTTGGTCCTCGTACTTGAGAAAGGCGAAACCTTTGGACTTGCCGGTTTCTTTGTCGCGCACGAGGTTAAGGTAAGTGGGTTCGCCGAATTGAGAGAAGATAGTGATGACGTCGCCTTCGGTCAGGTTGAGAGGGAGACCGCCGATAAAGATGAAGGCTGTGCTGCGATAGTCGGTGTGCCATGACGCTGATGGTGCACTAGTAAGCAGTCAGCGTGAACCTCAGGCGTGGAGGATGCGGAGACCCAGTGTCATCGGTGAAACGTACATTCCAGCTTCCAATTCGCGCTTGTTGAGCGCCTGGATCTGGCGAATACTATTCATCGCGACGGATGCTGATGTTGTCGAGGGACGGGAGTGATGACAGAATAATAAGTAAATAGATCTGCGCACGTGATGGCGGCGAGATTGATGAAAAGTTGTCCAGCTAGGTGCTGACGGTAGAACACCGCCATTGCATATCTCTCCACGTCCACCCCACCTGTCTTCGACTCAAAGCTTCCGGTTCTTACTTTGATACTGTAGGACCTCCCGTTGTTTCACCCGACGCCAGGCCATGGTGGTCAAGATCCGTCTCGCGCGCTTCGGCAAGCGTCACGCACCATTCTACAACATCGTAGTCGCACACGCTCGGTCAGTCTTTGAACCCTTCCGCTCCTCCCTAGCACTTTCACTGACACGTCATAAGAACAGCACGGAATTCCTTGCCACTCGAAGTCCTCGGCACCTACGATCCCATCCCACGCATCCCCATCGGCGGCGAAGGCCGCAAATACAAAGACCTCCGCCTCGACACATCACGCGCAAAGTACTGGCTCGGTGTGGGCGCACAACCCAGTGATCCGGCGTGGCGGTTGCTGAGTATGGTTGGGCTTGTGACGCCGCGCTTTGTGGAGGGGAGGAAGCAGGTGTCGAGGGTTGTGGGAGAGACGAGTGGACTGGGCAGTGAGCAGCATGGAATTGTTGGTGTGGAAGGGGAAGAGGCTGGGGAGATTAGACTACAGGAGGCGGAGGGTGCGCGTGAAGTGGTGGAGGTCCAGCCGGAGGATGAGGTGCTTGTGGACGCGACAGAACCTGTGGACAAGGCAACGACGGCCTAAGTTCTTCGATTCGAGTGAGAAGATGCGGTCTTGCATGATTAAAAGCCTGGAGGAGGCATACTGTTTGCAAAGCTGGAGCACCATTGCTCGCCAGGGAACAGTGAAATGCATGCGGATATGAAAAGGAAGCCCAAGGAAGCTGCCACGCTGAGCTGTGGATGTCAAATCTGAGGATCAGGTCTGGCGCCTGGAAGAAAGCGAAGATGTCTCTGCTAGATGACATGGTTGGCACAGCGGAGCAGAAAAAGCGCATTTCTTGGGGTCAAGGTACATAGGCAGTCCGCCAGGAATACAAAGGGGTCGCTACTATGCTCAAACCGCGCAGGACAGCAAGCAGAGCATCACGAAGGCTGCTACACATTGTACAAACACATGGAAATATATTGTAAGATTCTGTCGTGAGACATCTATGGTCGAATGCTTCTCTGTCTAATGCCCAGACGCTAAGAAAAAGGTATTCGTGATCAAGCAAGTGATCATTACACAAACACCATAAATGGCCAAAGCCAAGCTCAACCTCCGCAAGAGCTTTCTCTTCCATGCGCTCTCTCTTAGCTCCTTGACAGCTGCGTCTTCCTCATCACCTTCAACATGCGGTTCCCGCCCGAAGTCCACGTTATCATCGTGAGACTTCTGCAGTTTCTGCTGCTGCGGACTATCTGGGTCACTGATCTTGTAGTAGAACAGACCGGGAAGAATAAAGCTGATGCTGGTACTGCCAGTGCTGCCAACATATGCGAGGACTGTGGCAAGTGAAGAGACTGTCATTGCCACAATGTAGCTGAGTATGACAATGACCGTTGTGATGATGGCGAATCGAGTTTCAGACATGCTATCCGGCTTGGGAGGGACTGCATAGTTTGTGCTGCTAGTGTGACTTGTGTGGCTGGAGTGGCTATTGGAACTGGAGGGACGAAGAAGTGGGCCTGAGGAAGGTGAAGACGAGGGGCGGCCGCGTGGCGAGTTGGAGCTGGACCGTGTAAAGCGATAGTTGAGGACTGCGTCAACTGAAGCACGGCAGGGGTGGACTTGTAGTGCATACGAGAACATGACGAGAACAACAATCGCCGCTTTGCCGATGGTTGATGCGGTTGATGGTGCGTCTGGTGGACGTTAGGAAGCGCTTAATCTACTTGCGGGCGAGCATGACTTACACATTCCGACCACGTTGCCAGAAACGTTGTCACCGAAAGAGAGATAACCTGTTATCGCCACAACACCGTAGACTAAGCCAGCTGTTCCAGCACTTGCAGTGACAACCCCCAGTGTCTTCGATGGTGCTGGGTCTTTCATCTCATTGAGAATGGAGAACATCTAGCCTTGTCAGTACTGCTTCAATGTATCACGCCTTGTCATTATCACTTACATTCTGGTGGCAAGTATACGCAAAGATCATCACAGGCAAGCTGGCGAAGATCTGTGCAACTCCTTGCGGCTTGAAGACTCGGACCGTGCCGCGACTCGCTATCGTGTCGCCACGAGCAAAGTGCGCAACTACCAGAACGACCAGATAACCAATGGAGATGAGGGCTACAATGGAAGTGTACTTCAACGAGTCCAGCCTTCGGAGAAAGGAGAATGGGATGACGATGATCCTATATATGTCGTCAGCAGTAACTCAGGCTTGTAGGTCAGACTCGACATACATGAAAGCCGTGATCCAGAAATGACGATCCAACAAGAAACTGGACTGGGCAATATTACTATTCAGTCCTTGCACAACGCCTGGCATCAGATCGCCAATGATGATAAGATAGCTGACACCAACTCCAAAACATTTTATGGCTATCGCGCCGTCGAATATGATAGATGCCCTCGGATATGTGATCTGTGATAAAGCAAAGAACGAGGACGACCCTCTTTCAAGATATCTTGCACATCGTGTTTGTAGATATAGTCCAAATCCAGCAGTTGCTCCGGCCCAGATGATGACTATTGTACCAAGAAGGATGCCCATGTGGGATAAAGCCAGAGGCATTGCGAGTACACCTGCGCCAACGACTAGAGGGATTTTTAGAACCGGAGAAGCAAACCACTCCAAGAGGTCTTACTTGTGTTGACCAAGTTCACAACACTACTCAGCCAGCTAGCCGACCCATACTGAGCCTCTTTCAAACCACGAAGTCGAGACCTGTGCCGTTCAGCGCTGCAATACTGTCTGATTACGAGTCGTTTGAGCTACGCACTTCGAGCCTCGAGAAGAGGCAGCACTAGACGGACGACTCATGTCGTTCTGTCCGCCAACATTGGTGCCGTAGCTCATGGATCCCAGCCGATGATATCAGACTCCAGTGATAGCTCTTGAGGCTTTTCGGTATGTTGTTGTTGATGTTGATCTGCTCGGAATGCGCCTTGACTGGGGAAGATAAGGAATTGCGAGTGGCAGGTGGAGAACTCGAGCAGGAGCGATGCAAGGAGCGAGGTCGACTCAGAGACTTAGGTAGTGATAGGCTTGTATGCGGGAGAGAGCGCAGAGGGTGTGCCGAGGGAGCAAGAGGGCAAGTCAGGCGTGCGAAGGATGAGGTGATGCGCTGTGTATGTCATTCCGAATGTTGAGCTAAAATTGTATGCAAGCGCGGGGATCCTCCTGCCGAGCTTCTCCCTCATGTACAGTATGCACCTCTTCCTCGCCAATAATTCTACGCTGCAGCCCGAATTGTGACTGCGGTCTCGTGCTCTGTGATTGATATGAGCTGATATCAAATGTGATCTGCTGAAACAGAGAGGCTTGTTATCACCACGCCTATGCTCATAATGCCATGTCTGCATCAGTGGAAGATGTCTTCGCTTTACTCGAGTCGCGCCTGAGTCGGCTTGAGCATGCCATCAAAGGAACAAACACATCAGAAGCTCCCAATGCAGACGCTGTAGAGGCCCAAGCACCTCCCCTGATCTCCAGATTGGAGAGGTTGGATAAAAGATTGTCTGCTCTGTCACGAAACAATGAAGTTGTCGCAGACTTATTATCATTATGTGCGTAAATACAGGCTATATGCGGTACAATGCCTGCATCTTTCGAAATACTGACCGTCGACAGGCTCAATAGATGCAGAGTTAAGAAGCATTCGGGATGAAGAGGAGAATGGAGATACCTCATCATCCAGTGACAGATCGACCATCGTGCTTGCATCTTCTGCTACCTTCCAGTCTACACAGGCGAAACTGAGCAGTCTTGATGGAATGAAGCTCGAAGATGCCACCGGTCTGGTGCCCATGGCTGCCATGCTTCCTGAACTCGCCTCAGTAATGGCGGTGCATCAAGCACAGGAGCATGAGATTACTGGGCTCCAGCAACGGTCAATGAGACTGCTCGCAAAGTGGTATAGCGACTCGATTCTGGAGAGCAATGAGCATTGGGCGAAATGGGAGGACAGACTGCTCGATGTTGAGCGTGTCGTCAGAAGAAGAGAGATTGCACGGGAGCGAGAAGGGCAATAACGGGCTCGAGTGCGTTTCCACGTAGCATTGCCGGCCTGTAGAAGCATCACTCTACGGCCAGGAAGTCTGAGTAAATTGAAGTTGTCTTATGCCTCAAAAACATACACCATTGCCGCTTGCACATCAGACGGCAACGTGGAGTTGAGACGATCCCCTCGGTTCCCTCGTGCCTTCCCCAGTCTGAACCCTGCCAAGGAGACCTCCCAAACATGCGACTACTCAACTGCCTCGTACTGGTGCCTTTTCAACACAAAGCTAACCTCGTCATTCATTTCAATCGCTACTGAATGACCTGACGCCGTCTACCTCTCCTCCTGCTGTACTCCATACTCGTCGTCGTACACGTCCGGAAACGAGGCACTGATCACTCTCGTGTAGACACGCTGCGCGTTCTATACTTACTCACTGGCCCCGGAGGTCTAATAACACTAAGCGCCAAGCACATCCTGACAAGCGCTCGGCAAGCAATCGTCTCGTTTGCACATAACAGTCATTATATTGCGATTCGGAAAGATTCAACTCGACTACACGACATACACGGTAGCATAGACGGCCGACAACAGCAGACACAGCATCATGGACACATATCCTCGAAAGATGGAGGTGGCAGGGAGCAGACGGAGCATGCGAAGCAGGAAGAGGTTCAGCATTGCAAGCTTGGTTGGAGACCCTTTCGCACTCGCAACATGTTCGATCGCCATAGTAAGCAGGACACGGATTGCTAAGACATGAGGCACTAAATGCTGACTTGAGGGTCCTAGATGGCTTGGCTGATTGCATTCGTGGCGTCCATACTTGATGCCATCGAACGAACATACCCCAACTTCGCGTGGTGGTCATTGGTATATTGCTTCTTCTGCATCGTGGGTGTGGTTGTGAGCATTGCATCAGGCTCAGTCTGGACGTACCATGTGGCGGTATGCGATACATCGTTCATGGTGAGCAATCGATACTGATACCCCGCTGCCAGATCGTTGGCTTCCTCGCCACAGCTCTTACGTTTACGACTTCGGCTGCCAACCAGTTGATCTACTCAGAGTATGGAGCTTCTGAAGCCGCAGCTGCTGGGTTCATCCTCCTTTCCATCGTCTTCGTAGGTACTTCATCAATAACCCCGGACCACGGGCTAATGAGTTCAGATTGTCTGGATCTTTTATTTTGGATCTCAACCACAGGCTAAACATCGCGAATTTGTCGACTCATTTGCAGTCAACAAGGATCATCATAGCCGAGTGTCTACCCGCAGCTCTCGTCAGATGTCTGGGCGCTATGTTGATCGGCAGCCATCATATAATGTCACAGACAGAACCGCAGCTCCGGCGACCTATAACAGTAACAATCTTGCTGGGCTGGAAACCTCAACTGCACAACCCGATTCACGGGATTCTGCTCGATTTGGTGGGACAATGACCAACTCCCAGGTTTACGGCGGTGAAGCTGCACAGTACGCCGCTGGCGGTGAGGAGGGTGAACTTGTTGCTCCGACAGAGTACCCGTATCGGGCCAAGGCGATATACTCATACGAGGCCAACCCGGACGATTCCAACGAGATAAGCTTTGGGAAGCACGAACTACTGGAGATTTCCGATGTCAGCGGAAGATGGTGGCAAGCAAGGAAGGAAAGTGGACAGACTGGAATCGCGCCGTCGAATTACTTGGTGCTTCTTTAGAGCTGGAGCTTGGCGCAATAGCCCCGCGGATTTGTGGTGTGGAATCACTGGGTAGGGTCAGGCGTTAGGAAAGATATCAGGGGATGGGCTATCCAGCTCGGTCGGTCGAGTGCAGCGGAACATGCTATCTGGACGGTTTGAAGAGCAAGCGAACTTTATCGGACGAGCATATGTGATATGACTTTCTCCTTCTTCGGTTCTGTGTAGCATCTATAGATTCTTCCTTTTTCTGTATGTTCAGCTACGAATGCTATTATCTTCTCAGCAGATCGATCGTCGTTCTGTGGTTTTGCTGGCACTGCCTTCATAATCCCTAAATCATACCGAGAGAGTGTGCCGTAGGTATTCTGCTTAGTTGTGATGGTCTATAGGGTGCCGGATTGAGCAATAACATCACAAGAGATCACCGGACTTCGTCCCGCACGCCTCCACCAAGAACGTGGCACGGCCCCACCACTACTTACCTTGACAATGTTGATTTCTGGTCAAGCTTGCCCTGCAACTACGCCCCTCCTCAAGCCAGCATCCGTTTAGAACCACGCAGTGCTCCATCACCGACTCGACAATGGCACCCAAGAAAGCCGCATCTGCAAAGGACGCGAAACCTGCAAAAGATAAAGACGCCGGCAAGCTCAAGCCCGCGACATCGATCAATGTGCGACATATCCTGTGCGAGAAACATGGCAAGAAAGAAGAGGCACTGGCGAAGCTGAGTGCGGGCGCGAAATTTGACGAAGTTGCGAGGGAGTGTAGTGAAGACAAGGCCAGGCAGGGTGAGTCTATGAGATATTAAGGGTATTTGCGTGCTTAGAGAGACACTCTGACTGCTCACCGTGGAGTGTCGGATGAAGTGTCGGAAAGTAACATTGGCTTTACTGATGTGGGATCATGGGAGGAGTGTCCGACTGCAATATCGGCGACAGCACAAGGTCCGCTAACATATACTGGCAATACAGGTGGTGCCTTGGGATGGAAGGTCCGCGGATCTCTTCTCGCTGACTTCGAAGCCGTCGCCTATGCGCTGGAGCCAAGCACGACTGGTAATCCAAAATGGGGCGAGTGCAAGACAAAAGAAGGGTATCATATTATCATGGTCGAGGGGCGCAAGTGAGATGGGAAAGAGAAGCGTTGACTGTCTTCGCGCAATGTCGATCAACATTATGGAAAGTGTGAAGCCCCAGTCGGCTTGAGCCGTCTACAGATCAGAGGCATGATCCACGAGCTGGCGTCGGGACCTGCCATCAGAGTTCTGGGCTCGAGCAGACGTAAATGTCCTCGTCGGTGCGACTACCCACGATATGGTCGGACTTGACGCAAACGAAAGAGTCTGCAGGCACCAGCTAGTGCTCCCGAGAGAGCCACGAAGGGCATCGTCTGGCGACAGAAGCCAGACTGTCGAAGGGGCAAGCGAGTCGCAACGGACGGATGATGGTGTAGCAGTAACACTAACGGCAGCTGTGACTGAACTGTGTACGGAAACGCATCCGATGGTGGATCGCGGAAATTCGGGTTCAGCCGAGAAGCAATTATTATTACGCGGGGCAAGCGATGACGATCAATTCCGTTGACTTGTAGATCTCCGTCTTCCTCCCCTCTTTCCATCTTGCACGGCGCAACTAGACAGCTTGATCTATAGCAGCTTGGTCCTACGAAGATCCCTACTTGAAACCACGATTACCGGCACTTGCATCGTCTTGCCATGGCATCCCTCTTACAAACCCTCCTCCACGCGACCGCATTCCGCTCTCCCTTCCTGCGTACCCTCGTCCTCTCCATCGGAGCCGCTTTCACAATCCAAGCGGCCGTCGCCATCCCGTCCATCGTCTTTGGTCCCACCGAGCGCTTCTACGACCTCTCCGGCTCCCTAACCTACATCTCCTGCACAATCCTCAGCCTCTACCTCCCGACTCTTCGCGCCCGCGCAGCAGCAGCAGGCGCATCAGCAGTAGGCTCCGGCGGCGGATCCACTGCATGGCCCAGCATCGCAGGCAGCTTACTGGGCAAAGCCGATGCCGGCGTCAACGTCTGGAATTGGCGCCAGGTCGTCCTCAGCGCCGCCGTGCTCATCTGGGCGACGCGTCTTGGCACCTTTCTCTTCCAGCGCATCAGCGGCGAAGCGGGCCGCGACTCGCGCTTCGATGGATTGAGGGAAAGCCCGATCAAGTTCTATGGCGCGTGGATGGCGCAGGCGACGTGGGTCTCTTTGTGCCTGATGCCCGTGTTGGCGGTGAACTCGCTGACACCGGGGATGTTGGGGACGAGGTTGCCCGGGGTGAAGATGACGG
>Ga0058698_10000825_pt1 | contig 15587 bp, 15 predicted proteins | sample AgamicAsSfe_FD_67288 | JGI IMG/M metagenome (GOLD analysis project Ga0058698, IMG submission 67288) | Agave microbial communities from Guanajuato, Mexico - As.Sf.e | ecosystem: Host-associated > Plants > Phyllosphere > Phylloplane/Leaf | place: Guanajuato, Mexico | collected 2012-05-30
TCCACCTCGCTCCCGCGTCCAGCGCATCACCACCTCCTCCTGCTCCCGCAGTCGCCCCCGCACCAGCACCACTTCTCACCAAAAGCCTCAATCCCGCCAACGTTGCAATCTGGCTATACACATCCGCCCCTGTTGGCACCGCTCCTGGTCCTGGCAGAATAGCGTGAAAGATAGCCAGCAGACGTTCGAGCGAAAACGGGCTCGCAGCGAGGAGGCGGCGCGGGGGACGTCGAGACTTGGCGCTGGGGGTGCGGAGGGAGGAGAGTGTGCCGGCGTTGGAGGCGGTGGTGGATGATGTGGATGTGGTTTTCGACTTCCGAGTACGTTTGGCTTTGGTGACGGAGCCGCGTGAGAAATGGAGGAGGTCGGTGCGGGGTGGGTTGTATGAGGCTAGGTAGGCCGCGCAGAGGAGGTAGGCCGAGAAGTAGGGGAGGGTGTGGGTGTGTGGTGCTAGAGGGACTATTAGCTGAGGGGCACGAATCGAACGTAGCATGGCAGCACACGTACACTTGGTAGATAGATCGTTGGTGCTGCTGGACTCACTAGGCCGCGGCACAACTCGTTGCACCGACACGCCCTCGTCCTGAAACAGTGCCCGACGCGCCACGAGCACTTTCGAGAATTCCCGGGGCGAATGCGTGCCTTCCACAATGGTCGATGTGAACTTCGGCCAGAGCGACTGCGCGAGTTCGTGGAAGCTAGGAACGTCACGGGCAAAACTCTTCGCCAACGCGTCCCAGACAGTAGCAAGGAAGCGAGGCCAGAGCCATGCGGTGTCGGCGGCGTGCATAGCAGGCGTATAGTCGGCCGGAAGAGGGATGTTGGCTGGGTAGAGTGGAGGTGCTGAGAGTGAGAGAATGTGGATGGCTTCGTTGCGGGTGTAGGATGGAAAGTGAATGTGTGGCGTCCCATCGCGATGAAGCATGCGTGGGCTGGGGTCTGTGACGATGAAGACGACGATGAGGTTGTGTATCTTTGAAATGATTAATATTGATGCGGTATGAATGTCAGGTCAGCAGCTTACGATCTCACTAAGACGTGCCAATGCTGGGATGAGTGTAGGTGGTGCATCTCGCTGTTTATCAATGCCATCAAAGACGAGCACTAACTTGGAAGTCTGGCCATTGATGCCACTACCACTACCTTCATTGAGCAATCGTTGCAAATGCACCAACAGAGCACTAAGATTCTCCGTACGGAAATAGGGGCTACGATCCATCTGCTGACCCGTCTCTGCGTCTACAGCGTCAAGACATGCAGCGATCGTACGCTCGAGGAGGTGACGACCGGTGATGCATTCCTGGCACTTGATGATAGCGTGAACAAGACCACTATCTGCGAGAACTGCGGCAGTGATGGTCGATTTGCAAGTAGCATCAAGGCCGTGGACGATGATGTTTGGCGGCGATGGCGCCTGTTGCTGTGATATGTTAGTAGGAGTATCTGGGAATCTGGGAATGCAGAATGTAAATCATACAGAAAGAAGACATGACAGCCGGTGTAGTTGTATCTCACGACATGGGAATTGACTGCTGACTTCACGGAGCTGAGCAGAGAGCACGGGTGCCATGTCGAGACATCACGCTGACATGAGGTGGATGGATGTGGCACGTCTTGAAGTTTCGGGAATGCTTCACGTCTGAAACACGACCGAAGTGACATGGTCACGTGACAAACCCCCCGATTTTCAATCGTCGTTCACCTGGACGGCATTGCGACAAACAGAGCCTTGAAAGTACACGGTGCAGTATTCTATTCGTCGTAGAGGTCTTCCTGATTACCCGTGTATGCTTCTCATCACTCGGTCTCACTTGGTAGCACTCGAGACCGAGCCGCGCTCGACGTCGTCCAAATTAGGCATCTGCTTTACGATAAGCACAACCCCTCTGCTCATTATATCAAGCTTTCGCCCCCCGGGCAGCCTGGTATTGCGGTGTCATTGTGCTCTGTTCTATTTGCCCATACTTGGTCGTGCTCTCGTTAAGATTCTGTGCTGCTTCTAATCTGCTCAACATGCCATCCAAGACTCTCCTCGCTACTATCTTCTGCACCCTCGCAGTGACTGTTGCTGGCCTTCCCGTAGACTCGGAACAGGATGTTCTCAATGATGATATTCTCCTGGTCAGTTGACATCAATCACCACTAGTCACAGATAGTGGTGACTTACATGTCTTTCCATTATAGGCTGCAGGTTTGAAGCCAGTCATTATGAAGCCACCAGTCGAGTGGTATGAGCATACCAAGACAGTCGTTGTTACAGTAGGTACCTACTCTTACCACGAGCAGTAGTCGAAGCGTCTGTTCCCGCTTCAATATGTATCGGCACTAATCAACATGACCATGATCAGACTACAGTGCACGACTCGCCCTCCACCTGGAAGCCAAGTGTTCGTCACACCTCTCCTCAGAGACAAGAAACAGCGTGATCTAACATTGGACAGGCTCCGTGGCAAAGCCGAAGTTGGCAGTCTGTGAGTTGACCATGCTGCTTGTTACAACTTTGACGGCAGTGCCGCGAGGAAACGACCTCATACTGACTCTCATCTTCTCTACCTAGCATCCATGGCAGACGGTGAGTCAATTGCCTCCCCTGAAGCCGTCCCGCCTCCAGAACTGACTCCATCTTCAGGCGCCATGGCAAACAGTCAGCCTCTTCCTCTTCCTTCCGACACCACCAAGACATAAGTCAGACTAACATATCCGCACAGCAACCATGGCAGCACTGTCCCGAACAGAGCCATCCCTGGGAGAAATGCTCCAAAGCAGCCGCTGTTGCTACGGTGAGCCCTTTCTTCTGACCAGCGTCCCTGGCTGGCCTTGAAAGAAATGATCATTCAAGTCGATACTAATACACAAGTAGCCTACTGCGTTCCCACGATAGGAGAAGCAAAGAACTTCGGAAATCCCTGGTGTAAGGACTGCCCTTGGTCCACCAACTGCTCACAAGCTTGACAATGCGTGGCAGGAATATTATGGTGATGGGACTGTCATTGTGACCAGGATCGACATGAAGCTGGTGCTTTCTGCTTGTGAATGACGGGGCCTAGGAGACGCGTAATATGGCAGAGCGAGTGGGAACATTCAGGCCACAGATTGGAAATGTCATCTTTGGTCATGGTATCCGTGATGCTTCGTGATCCATTGAATCGGGAGCATGTGGTCTGAATCTTTTCCTGTGTAACGTTTGAATATATCCTTCCAGCGCTACCATACCTCATACTATGCCATTGTGATTATACCAGGCTCAGACTCGAACCAATACATATATCACAGACATTTACCCATGCTATTAACACATCGCAACACCCAGCCACTCAATGCGGCTTATCCTCATCCTGATCAAAATGCTGCCGTGCCCACGGCGAGCGCAGCCGTATCGTCTCGCCCTTGAAGAAAAAAATGAAGGGAATCTACAGCGTAGCACAACCCTCGTCAGCTCGTATTCTTCCTGGTCGAGTAGTAATGGCAATTGAGAGGAGATCTAAGAGACTTACCGGAATTAATAGGATACTCAAAAATGCCAGCAGCGAGGATGCCCACTCCAGGCCCATTCTCTCGTACATGTACGTAGCGAACATAGGGAACCCGCCGCCGACTTGAAGTCATGAGTTAGTATACGTAACATCTGGTAGTGTGCGGGGGGTAAACTGACCTGTGTTACGCACGAAGATGACCCCGGCGAGTGCGGACGCAGAGTACGGCCCGTACGAATCGACGACGTAGTTCAAGATGCCCAAAATGACAATATAGATCCCCAGTCCGAACAGCGCCGAAGCAATAATCGGTGCAATCCAATGGACGCTGCTGAACGAGCACCACGCAAACCAGAACAGCGAGATTGGCAGCATGATTGAGCCAGCCAGCCCCATCCACATGCGTGCTTCAGGAACACCCTTCCCGTTGTTCTGCGCCACGCGCCGAAGGTAGTAGCGTTCCTGGAGAAAGTGGAAGGCCGCACCAATAAGCGGTCCGATGACCAGGCCGAGGAAGGAAAGTCCCGCCTCGCCGGTATTGAAGCCATGCCCGTCACCGAAGACGAGCGGGAAGGCTTCGTTGAAGATGTACACGAGGCCGTAGATGAAGCCGTTGTAGATTGCAGATGCGTAGGTAATGGGTTCAGTGAAGAGGAAGATGAATGGCCTGCTGAGGGTGATCTTGAAGAGGGTGTGCAGGCCTTTCTTCTCGTCGGCGTTGGCGTCAAGGATGTTGGAGCCGGTGCCGAGGCCTTCTTTTTGGATGGTTTTGCGCACGCGCTTGGTCTTGCGGTCGAGGATGGTGGTGTGTCGGGTTTCGGGGAGGGTCGCAATCATGACGATCCAGTATGCCCCTAAGATTGCCATCTGTCGAGCTGTTAGTAAGCATCGATGTTCGAGGGGCCGACGAGACGTACAATGATCCAGATATTAAACCTCCAACCCTTCTTCAGCGCAATGTAGCCAGTTATTACCAAAGCTAAAGGAGGCCCGCTCGTGCTGCTGACACCATACACAGCCATAGCAGGTCCGCTAGTGTTCCTGCTCCAGAGATCACTGACTGTTCCTCCAGTATTGGTCAATGGAGCTGCACCAAAGAACCCGCCGATGAAGCGGCAGACGATCACAGTGCCAATATTGGGTGCAAGGGCGACTGGGATCTGGAAAATGACGAGGAGGAACCAGCTTCTCTGCATTAGCACAAGGCCGTCCACATCGTGTGGGGTAAACATACGCAACAAAGTAGATGGGACTTCTCCCATAGTACTCGCTCAGAGGTGCCAGAACCAACGGACCTACGGCGAACCCCAGAACATACATAGCAAGACCCAACGTAGAAACTTCCGCAGAAACCCCAAACTCTGCCGCAGCGTATGCCGCTCCGCTCGACCAGCCTCCAGCACAGAGACACGTCAGGACATTGCTCATGCTGACCAGCACCGTGATGTACCACTTCCTCGCCTTGCTCCAATTCCTCGGGTTGTCCTTGTCATCGGGGGCGTATGTGATGTATATTGGCTCGCTCGAGTTCGGGTTCTTTCGCACCCACTCGAGGGCATCATTTTCGTTTAGAAAGCGATGCGACTCGGCTTTGGAGAGACCCCCGGAAGTGCTGTTGCGGGCGGTATTTCCTTCGAGGTTGTAATTTGTGTGGAGGTCTTTCTCGAGGGCGGAGGCATCGAACTGCTCGGTAGGAGATACTGGCTCGATCGGTGCCATCGTGAGTGATACTGTGGTATCAGTGAGAGGGGGAGGGACGAGGAGGAGGAAGGAGAGGAGGAGGTGAGGAAGTCGGCAGTATCATAATCACGATGATCTTGTACCCACGCTTGCATCCACACCGGAACGGCACTCACACGACTTTTGTGCGAGCATTGGAAGATCTGACGTAAATCGCATCTGATGTCGTTGTGCTCGCGCTTAGCGATTGGCCAATGGTGACAGAGGTTTGTAATCGTGGCCCACATAGACATACAGCGGTGATCTTGCGATAAGAGATGAGGTAATGCGACTTGTGTCATGGTGAAACCAGACGATATACAGACATGAAACAGAACGACAATATACGAAACAATCGTGAGCTTGGTGCCTGTCTTGTTTTTGCCTTCATGCTGAAGAGTTGGCTCAATGTCTTGGCGTGATGATTTGGAGTGAAACACGCTGCTTCACCATATCAGCCTCAAAGCTCTAACATGACATCTGTCTGCCTAGAGAGACTTTGCTGGCAATAAGATGGTCGCCCTGCTACTCACTGTGCTGAGACCACCTTTGCCTACGATTTGTCTCTGGATTGCTTCAAGCTTCAGATTCGTGACTACAAAGACCTCTACCTGCAATGCTTGTCACCGAGTTCTCCGCCACTAGCATACGCGAATGCAATGTCTCTACTATCGTGGAGCCAGCTACGCCTGCCGGTGCGGTGCTTTACCGATCGTACACGAGTGTCACCTCGCATCCGAAAGGACCATTGCGAGCCTACTACAGCGTGGGCCACGATGATGTAAGCATACTATGGGCTTTCTTCGACTTCGACAGTACGCAGCATCACACCAATTTGGCACGGAAGTGAACCCCTGATACGCTTGCATTCGTCGTTCTGATATGCTGATCGATGCCCGCTTCTTCTCGAGTATCTGCCAGCCTTGCCCAAGCAAGACACAGAGCGTGGTTCCGTGACTTTACCGCGTTCAGACCTACGTCTCTCAGATTTGTCTTCACCACTGACGAACCACTCAAGCCACGCCCTCCAATGCATTGACGGTCAACAAAAGCTCATGGCCGAGTCCATCTTCATGTCACACGTCCCACTCGCTGAAATGCTCGTCACACCACGACACACATGGGGTATCTGCCCTGCTCGCACCGGCGACCGCAGTTGTCCAGTTGTACTTCACCGCGTCAATCTCTCGCAGCGAGAAACGCACAGCTGAAACGAGTATTCGAGGGTTGTTTGGTGTCTCACTCGCATACATTGGATGGCAACGGACTCATAGGTGTCGGTTGAAGCTTCGAGTCCAACTCCTATGTCATGTCAGCAAAGCGGAAGGCGCAGGTAAGAGCGCAGCAGGAAAGCGATGGGATGACGGCAGTCGTGTATGGGATACTGTCAGGCTGGCCAAGTGAGATGGCCGCTACACGGTGGAGCGAAGGGAGTGAAGGGATCGAGTTTCTCGCGCAGCTGAAGGATATATCGGGCATACTTGGCTTCAAGATTGAGACCCTTACACTGAGGTGTCATCATAATCTGGCAAGAGAATAGAACAATAGATGAGGTTATAGTTCACAGGAACAGACTGCTTTGACCTTGCGAGCAGCCGAAGCAGGAGTGTATGTAGCGAACTGCTTAAGCGCGAAAAGGAGCATAGAAGTGGCGTAGACCTGGTGCGAGGTTTCAACTGAATCTCTCACACAGAAGGGGAAAGTGTCGAAATGTTGCGGGACAACTAGAACTATGCAAGGATGCTTGGTGATCGACCATGTCACAAGAGCCAAAAAATGATGGGTGCATGTATGAATACTGCACGATGTCACTGCAATTTGTGAAAGGGTTTATTGTGAAGAAGGCAGGCGCATATCACATTATCTCCCAGGTATTACGACCAGCTCTTGAGCGGCGTGGAGAGTGCCGTATATCACAAATAGTCACTTTGATGCTGCAACATTGTATTACAACGTGTTACAGTCACAGAACAATAGGAAATCCCTTGGGAGAATGATCCGAAGCGACTCTTCTTACACTTTGATAATGTTTTCACAACAACAACACTCCATCTCGCTCATTCATCGTGGAGTAATGAAATTGTGATGTGCAGACCCAGCGCTAAAGACAACCTGGAACGAAAGCGGAATATGCAGGTGTTCGGTGGCCCGCGTTCGATCGGCGAAACGCGGGAAAGGGAAAAAGGCAAACCAAAAACATCAGCAACTATTCTATACTAGCCTGACCATGCTGGCCAGAAACCTTGTTAATATGAATTCAAGTGTGTTGCATTTGTCTCACCCGTAAAGTATTGGCGTAAGATGAGGCTGCCCTGCGCTTCGTGCGGGCAAGTCTGTTTCACCATCATCATCACCCTCCAACCAAGTCGCACGATACGGTCAGCAGTGGGGTCATTAAGGCTCCGCGAGCTGGTGCGTGAATAATGCAGCCTTGACTCGTCTATTCCTGGACTGCCTATCATCTGCATCATGGTGGTTGCATCGCTCAGCTGAGTGGCTGCAGGCAGCTAGTAAGATGAGCGTCAGCTTGCAGCGCCATAGTTAAGCAATAATGTCTTTGTAGCGACGTACCATGCTGAAGACGGTGATGATGGCCGTAACCAGACAAGGGGCACGATGATGCTCTTTCACCTCCACGTGTAATTGAGCGGATGCCGGGTCCCAGGCCAAGTAGTAGTAGTGACGATGAGCGAATAAGAGTTCAGGCAAGTTCCCGTAACCACAATCCACAACACCTCAATCGGGTGATCTGACCGCTGGACCCATGCTTGAATCGTCCTTGGCTCCATTTCCCAGCGGAGCGGACAGCGAGGGACCTGCTACTCCATTGCCATCTCTTGTCCTATTCACTCACCTGTATACCACCTTCTTTCCGCTTGTGTCACCCCTTACCTTGGCCTCGAGGTTCTGTGCATAGGCCGCACGACCTTGTATTCCCATTGTTAGTCTGTATACATATTATTAGCCAGACCTTGCTTGGTTGGTACGACAGGACTGTACTCGCCCATCTGGACTCGGATCGTCAAGCACCATTGAGTACTCCATTGTTCTTCTCAAGACGCAATGGTGCTCGGTACGGTCTTCGTCTCTGTGAAGTCCTGCTAAGCTTTGGCAGTGTTTGCACAGCAAGCATCCCACCCACACTTTCGATCTAAACTTTGGATATCTGCACATAAGCATCTCTCCCAATACCTAGGCTCGACCACACGCCTCGACAAGCCGAGTATACTCATTGAAAACTTACAATGGCGGCCAAAAACACTGCCACCAACAAAGTCGGAGTGCTGCACCTGCTGGGAGCTCCAGATGACACAATCGGTGAAAGAACAGAACATAACAAAGCTGGACAGTCGATGAGAGTGCAGTTGGTACAGGACTTGACGAAAGAAATGAGGGACAACATCCAGCATGGAAGGGCGCAGGCCGTCCTCGGGAGTAATCCGGTGTGCTGCATTTGCGATGGCCATAACCTGGGACATTCGTGGCTAACAATGTTTGCCAGTATCTGAGGATTGGCAATACCCGTATACCTTTGAGCTCCTCCGTGGAAAAGTTCAGGCGAGAAGTCTACGAAGACGGTGAAGATGGGCTGAGATACCAAGGCCTTGTTTCCCACAATCTTGCAGAGAGGAGAGTCGAAGAAGTCACCGGTGGCGTGGATGCGGCTGTGGCGAGGCTGAATGCCACCATGGCAGGTCTTCAGAAAGAGAAAGAAGACAACAGGTGAGTAAAGCGTTTTTACGATTTTTTCTCGGAAACAGCGCAGGTGTGAGTACTTGCTTACGAGAAGTAGAGTGAGGTCAAACACTGCCAAAGCGACGACGATGCCAAGCAGCAGACTCGTTGTACCTAAAGGCAGAGTCTTTAGCTCACCAGCTGGACGATCACAACACGCACACAGTAGCTCTTCCACATCTCTTTCCGTTCCGGGCACGAAGTCACTTGGTGCTGGCTCTCTGTCTCCACAGCCTGGAGCTGTTGATAGATCACAAGTTCGTCGCTGGATTCTCATCCATATGCTAGCAGCCAAGCCGGTCGCACAAGATCTGATATTGAAGCGAAGTCGGATACCACTGGAAGAGTGCCTAGTTATCCTTCAGAAGATTGCAACAAGGGAAGGCACCGAGGGGTGGAAGCTGAATGATCGGTGGTACAAAGAGCTTGAGCCATATCAATTTAAATACTCCACGAAGGAAGATCGAGAGGCTGCTATTCAGACCGCAGTGAAGATCTTTGATCGATTACGGATCTCAAAGGACGACAAGCTCTGGCAAAGGCTCTTACCTGTGGAAGAGCGTGGATCTGGAAAGACACTCTCCAAACTGAACTTGAGTGGTCCCAGTGCAGCTTTGACACCTCTCGCGAATCGTCATTCGACAAAGTCAAGCAGTCCTGGAATAAACAAAGCGCAGTCACAAGTGAGACCTTCATCCTCGTCATCGTCGTCAGCGAAGATTGGTATTGAAGCAGAGAGATCGAAACAGCGACTTCCAAACAAAAAACCCGAGTCCGCTTCTGCAACAGCAGTCAAAGTCGGAAACGAGCACGATCAGAGTGGTGCTGGAAGTGAGACCGATATGGGGGCAAGAGGTATTGCGCGACGCGTTCCGAAGGTGGCTGCTGGACAGAAACGCAAGGCGCTGACAGAGCAGTACAAGTCTAATGCGATCATCACGAAGTCTGACGATGAGGATGACGAAGACGAGGGCGCTCCGCTTAAGGCCGAACAGAAAGATGATGATGAAGATGTTGAGTCGAGAGTGAAGCGTCTGAAAACAGAAATGGAAGGCAGTCAGAAAGTGATCAAAACAGCAGTAGTGACCGCCGAGACTGCGAAGACTGTTAAAACGACACCTACACCAGCTCAATCATCGCCATCTGCACCGAGCTCGTCAAAGACAACCACCATGAAAACAACGCCCGTCGCGAAGCCCAAGAGTGTCACTCCTATATTTGCAGGTTGGTCGAATGCATCACTGGCTTCGAAGATCAAACGGGTGACGCGTCCGCAATCTCCAGCGCGTGCAACCTCAAGCAGTCAAACAAAACAACTTCCATCATCTTCACAGCAGCAGCAGCAGCAGCAGGTGAATAAGACGAGCAGCAATGACTCAAAGCTCAAGGCGAAGGTGATACCCCCAGGAGCAGAGAGAGCCAAAAGCAGTGCTGGTCTGGTGCCATCTCCGAGTCTGCCTCCAAAGCCAAATGCTTGTGGCGGTACTGCAATTACGAGCGCGACACATTCAGCAGGAAAGAAGCCAGGCTCACAGCTGGGTACAAACGGACTTTCGACAAACGGTGGAAAGGCATCAAGACCAAACGCCACGACAAACGAGCTGCACAAGCGAGCTCCAAGTACCTCTACTATATCTTCGGCAGCCTCCTCCGTCTTCACTCCCGCTGCACATCGTAATTCCATCAGCAGCAGTCAGTCCTCATCGTCAATGGTTTCCACCCGAGCTGATGCTCGCAAGCTCAAGCGGCCTGCCGGTGACGACCTTCCCATTGCAGCAAAACCGCCAATCAAGAAAGTCCAAACCACAAAGCCAGGAATCACACCGGGGTCTTCGCCTCTCACTGATCTCGGAAGCACGCCAGGTCAAGTTAAATCAGAAAGCACACCTAGTCAGGTCAAGTCAGAGGGCACACCGGGTCCGGCCAAAGTAGACACTCAATCCAAGCCTCGCGAATCTACTGCACCGACGAGTACAAGGTCTCTACCCCGCTCAACACCTCAGCCGACAGCAAGATCTTCGCAACTTCTCACAGCTCGCGTCCGCCTCGACAATCTTCGGAAGCAGTACACCAAGGTCTACACCTCATTCGTCAACACTCGCGTCGCGCATGACAAGCAGACCGACCATCACGACGATGATCTTGCCATGGCGCTGCACAACGTCAGTACGCGACGAGCTGACATGGAGCAAGTCATTCGCTCGCTCATGGATGAGGTGCAGGACTACACTTTCTGGAATGGGGTACCACCTAAGTTCGTGACGCCGCACAGAAGCTTTTTGAAGGAACAGGTCAACAAGATGAACGAAGAACTCGATGAGCTTCAATCGCAGTATTTGGAGTATGCTCGTGAGGAAAGACCTGAAGTATTGAAGCAGAAGATGCTCAAACTGGAGGAAGACAAGAAAGGACTGGTGGCGATCTTGTTCCCGCCTGACATGTGGGAGTTTGTGGACAGTGAGGCTGGTGCTTGATCGGATGGTCGATTGCATGGGAATTGATGCAGCCGGGTCCTGCTTATGATGTGCTTGATTGGATGCTAGGATGGCCGTTTCTGGCAGAACGGAAGAGTGAAGGCAACAATGGTGTGCTGTCCTGATACAGCACAACAACATGACGACTAATGACACAAAGGGATGGATGGATGGATGGGTGATATGAAGCTCATAAGAAAGACTGGGGACTTGGACATGCACACAAAGATAGATATTTGGGGTGGGCATTTTGCTTAGCACTGCACATTACTGCATAGTACAAGGCATAAACTAGCCCTAAGCATTGGGACTCCTCTAAAGCAATGATTGAACGATTAGCTTACAATTGGCTTGACGATTGAACAATCGTGCTCATGGTGCAGTGTGATCTCCAGGCTGACTTGATGGTAACGACTCAGTAAGTATCACGGAATCAATGAAGCCATCGATTGCTCGTGCCATCAACATTCTGTACTTTCTCATGCTTAACATTCAACAGATATCGCATAACTTCACTGCACTGCAGCAAGCTGTTCACTGGAGAGAGCAGCCTGGAAGGATGCGATCTGAACATAAAGCATACGAGAAGTGAAAAGAGGGGTTCACACGTGATCTACAGGGTCTTGGAGGACAACTCCAACATCAATCAAGCGACGGCAACGCTGCCTCTTACACCTATATCATAGAATCAAACATTGCATCCATATCCATCAAGGCACCTTGACAGAGTCCCGCGGCCAGACCTGAGATCGAATCGACAGGCAAGAACGCAAAGTACGGCCTAATGCCCGCCACATCGGCTCAATAGATATCCTACACGAACCTCCTGTCCTGCGATCACCAGCACATCCAGTATTCGCACACGTTGTCAATTCCTGGTCCAAGTGAGATCTCATCGGAGCGGTGACGCCAAGTAGGCATTAGACGACGGTAGAACAAGATCCGGTATCGTGAAGAGCAAGGAAGATGTCCAACTCGGCTGTGGTTCGTTTCATGTCCCAAGCAAGATACATCAAGACGATGGGCTCTCGGCTCTGACATCTTCACAAACAGGGCGGTATTTACAAGCGCATCATCGATTCGGTGGTCGAAGTATCCCGTATTGATTTCGAAGAGAATGGCGTGTCGGGTGATGTGCTGCAACTACTTCAAGAAGTGAGTCACAAGAAGAATCTTCATATCCAGTGGTTCGTGCTGTCGTTGGAGCTGCGTGCAGACATGTGAATCCTTTTGCGAGAGCATCACAAGACTGCTTGGTGATATCCAGATGTTGTGATGTTGCAAAATAGCGAGTTCGCTTCCAAGCTCGCCGGTCGGGGCTGAGTCTTGAGTCTGAGGAGAAAATCCGGAAAATGGAGCGGGGAAGCCCCTGGCTATTAAGGGAGACCTTTTTATCTGGATTTTCCCAAGATTTCTTGGTTGGCAATTTTCGCGCTTGGCTGTTTTGAGCTTGTGTCACGTGTCGCCCCTTATTAACCATTTTTCTTATCTCCTTGGTCTAGCACACTGACACTTCCCTTTACTGATTCAACAGTACTGACACCTGTGCTCCCAGAAATGGCAACAACATCTCTCGATCGCCCAGCGGGCCGTCTATCCTTGGGACCCCGAGGCCAACCCCCCAAAGCCAAAGAAGGATGATCTACTACCCATGTCAAGCCAAACCATGATGCCCGTCAAACAAGAGCCATACGATCAAAGCTTTCTTAATCTACCAAACACCGCTCCATACTCTTCGGGTCTTGGACAGCCACATCTAGCTCAACAACGCGCGGCACAACTCATGCAGCAACAATTCGGTCAACAAGCAAGTAACTCGATCGGTGCCCTGCATGCATCTGGAACAGGACTGCAGACAATACAGCGCCGTCCGTCTTCAAATCAACACGATGCCAAATCTACGATGAGACAAGACCCGGCACTGTCCTCGATGCCTTGGGGCCAGGAACCTGAACCTTATGGAGACATCAGCTACTCACAGACAGACGGCGCTGGTGATTTAAATGACCAGTGGGATGCTGTGGTCATGCAGCGCAATTCTCGTGGCGATGAAGAACCTCTTGGTCGTATCGCTGTCGATGGCATGATCCGCCGGCAGGTAGAGGCGATGTCGCAAAGACTTGAAGGTGGAGGCTTGATGGTACCGCTGGAAGAACGCCGTCCCACCATACCTCAACGTCGTGCACCACGAACGCAGCCTAGATCTGGACCAAGCCAGCTCGACGGTGCTGCCGAAGATGACGAAGAGATTGGCTCTGATCTTGATGATCCTGAGGATGATGTCAACGATGATATTCAAGCCGATATGGAAGGCGATATCATATTATGTCTGTATGACAAGGTGCAGCGCGTCAAGAACAAGTGGAAGTGCACGCTCAAGGATGGAGTTGTGACTGTTGATGGAAAGGAGTAAGTCAGCCTTGTAAATTGAGTGCTTCATCTGCTAATGCTTTCAAAGCTATGTCTTCCACAAGGCACAAGGTGAATTTGAGTGGTGATGGCAGTGGACTTCAAACTGATACTATGCTATGCCATTTTCAGGAGTAACATCACTGATGGGTTTTCTGGAGGGCTGGGGTCAGCAGGGGACTTCACGATAGCGTTTCACAGAGGACAAAAAAATGCTTTTACACAAACCTCCAGTAGGTGCATGACAGATTAGTGGCAGGATGAACACGGCGCAAAGGAATTTGGCAAGGTCGAGGAGTTGATCATATAGTCTTCATGCCTACTTATATCAATTGCGCGTTCGGTGGTGTTCTTGCTTGTAACAGGACTGATGACGCTGAGGCACAAATATGATTTTAGCCTGTGACGAGCAGTATTGATGCAGTGATGGAGCCCATGCGGTGGTGTAATACTCTTGCATAGACGTGAATGGCATAACCTTAAAAGGTTAAGGCTGAAGATCTCGATGAGCGCTAAACGACCATGACTAATTACCAAGATCATGGAATAAGGTCGGAATAGGCATCAATCGAATTAATTCTCCAGACGACCTCCTTCTCCACGACCTAGAAACATACTTTCCTTATCACTGTATATTCACTCGCTGTGCTTTTCTGTTGCATGCCAACTGTCGCTCATTCCGTCGTCGCACATTTCCGTGATACCCGAGAAGGTCTGGGACACGTCTTTGCTATTGACGGAGTATTTCCTCCATTCGGTTCATTCTTATCCGACCATACGAGAAGAACATCTTTTGGGGATCAGAGTGTGAGGCAGAGGTGACAGCATCGCGAGCATATCATGGCGTCGAGGGCATGGCGTTCCGGCAGCAGTGGCGTTATGGACTTTATCAACCAGACATCAGACAAACCACCGTATTTCCTGAAGCAGCGGTCCTCGAGATGGTTCATCACTACGACAGTGGCGATATCTATTTTTTGTGTCAGTATTGAACATTCGTAGACCATGGATGCTCACAATCTAACAATATGTCAGGATCTCTTCCTCTACGGTGTCATCGTCCCTGTCGTTCCATTCGCCCTCGAAGTCAGGTCTGGCATTTCACCGAATGATATTCAATCCTGGGTATCCATTTTACTCTCGGTCTACGGCGCGACTCTACTAGTAGGGAGCGGCATCTGGGGCTGGGCCAGCGACAAGACCGAAAGCCGCCGCATGCCCTTCCTGGCAGGTCTGCTTCTCCTCATTGGTGCCACAGCCATGCTATGTGTCGGGAGCTCCATCGGCGTTATCCTTGCCGGTAGGGCACTACAAGGAGCTTCTAGTGCTGTCGTGTGGGTCACCGGACTGGTCATCATCTGCGACACGGTCGGCCAGCGCCATGTGGGTGAAGCGATGGGATATGTTGGGCTAGCTATGAGTATAGCAGTGCTTTTGGCTCCGTTGCTTGGAGGCATAGTTTACGACACAGCAGGATATTATGCTGTCTTTGCAATGTGTTTTGGCATCCTTGGATTTGATGTCATCTTGCGACTGCTAATGATCGAGGTTAGCGTGGCAAAGAGATGGATTGATATTGAAGTTGATTCGGAGGACCATGAATCCCTGGCTGAGAAACAGATGGACACGGTGGACAAACAGCCTGGTACAGAAGTCGATTCCACCAGCTCGCTTTCGACGCCACAGTCCACTCCAATCCCCAATACAACACCCACAACCTCCGACTCCTCCGCCTCCTCCGCAGCACAACCACCACCGCAGCACATCACTCTCGGTC
>Ga0058698_10000826_pt1 | contig 15565 bp, 17 predicted proteins | sample AgamicAsSfe_FD_67288 | JGI IMG/M metagenome (GOLD analysis project Ga0058698, IMG submission 67288) | Agave microbial communities from Guanajuato, Mexico - As.Sf.e | ecosystem: Host-associated > Plants > Phyllosphere > Phylloplane/Leaf | place: Guanajuato, Mexico | collected 2012-05-30
GTGTGGTAGTCGGGGAGGCGGCGGGTGCTATGCTCGCCTGCGTAGGTGCGCCAGTGCCTAAAGGCGTAGTTACTTGCGGTAGGCGTACGCGGGAGGCAGTAGTAGTAGCAGTATAGCTAGCTGCGCTGGCTGGCTTCCCCAGAATCAATCACATGCAACATGACTCAACCTGAGCCTATTTTGTATCTCCCTAAAAATTAAAACATTGAAACACACAAGGTAGTTGTGCATGCTTGCTCAAAGATCACTACGAGCTCTTCGATATATACCTGACGCCTCCCCCTCACGCTTTCCACTCTATAAACCCACCTACGTCTGTGCATCGCCAGGAAATCGCTACAAACAGCGCACCCTGTCTACAAGACCTGTTACCCTCGCTTCCTGCAGCAAATCACAAAAGAAATATCTCACAATGGCAGCGATCGCGAACAGCGCGCCTCACGATCAGACCATGGAGGATCTTCTCTCCACCCTTCAACGATTCGGCATCCAAGATGTTTCCCCATTCCCCAGTGCCTATCCTGCTCTCAACCCAGTCGACATCTACCGCGCACACATTACAGATCTACTAGCACCAATAACAGGTGCGGACCCGAAAGTGATATATCCTGCGATACAATGGACGCAAACGCTGGACAAGGGCGATTGTGTCTTACCTGTGCCGGCGTTGAGGTTGAAAGGGAAGAAGCCAGATGATATAGCGAAGAATATCGTGGACAATGTGTGTCACAACTTGACGAAGACAATGACCAAGACTAACACGCATACCTACAGTTCCCAGAATCTCCTCTTGTCGAAAAGCCTAGCCACGCAGGCACATTCGTCCAATTCTTCTTCAAGCCAAAACCCCTCGCCAACCTCGTCCTCCCCTCTATCCTTCGCTCCGGCTCCAATTACGGCTTCAACCCGAACTTCGGCCTCCGCGATCCAACGAAACCAGAAGAAGACAAGAACGACCGAAAACGAATGATCGTCGAGTTCTCCTCACCGAATATTGCAAAGCCTTTCCACGCCGGTCATTTGCGAAGTACAATCATTGGTGGTTTTCTGTCGAATCTGTATGAAAAGGCGGGATGGAATGTCGTCAGGATGAACTACCTGGGTGATTGGGGAAAGCAGTATGGTATCTTGGCAATTGGGTTTGAACGCTTTGGAAATGAGGAGGAGCTGGTGAAGAACCCGATTACGCATCTGTATGATGTGTATGTGAAGATCAGTGCGATTGTGAAGCCGGAGCAAGATAAGATCAAGGAGTATAGGACGAAGATTCGGGATATGCAGGTATGCATGATGAGCAGGTATGTGTATTGACTTGGCTGACACGCTCCTCAGACGAAAAACGAGGACGTTTCATCATTGCAAGCCGAGTTCGACACATACATTGCCACCACAACCGACGAAGAAGCCCGCCGATACTTTAAGCGCATGGTAGATGGTGACCCAGCAGCTCTTGGCACCTGGAAACGCTTCCGCGATCTCTCCATCGAAAAGATGATGAACACCTACGCCCGCCTCAACATCCACTACGACGATTACTCGGGCGAATCCCAAGTCCAAGAAGCCTCGATGGAAAAAGCCGGCAAGATCATGGAGGAGAAGAAAGTTTCCCAGCTCGATGAAGGCGCAGTCATGGTCGACCTCACACCCTATAGCAAGAAACTCGGCAAAGCCACCGTGCAGAAGAAAGACGGCACCTCCCTCTACCTGACCCGCGATATTGGCGCCGCCTTTGAACGTTTTGATAAATACGCTTTCGACAGGATGATCTACGTCGTCGCCTCCCAGCAAGATCTGCACTTGGCACAATTGTTCAAAATCGAGGAACTCATGGGCCGCAAAGACATCGCCGACCGCTGCCAACACATCAACTTCGGCATGGTCAGCGGCATGTCGACTCGTAAGGGGACCGCCAAGTTCCTCGACGACATCCTGAGGGATGTGGCGGACAAGATGCACGACGTCATGCGCGGAAACGCGGACAAGTACGCACAAGTCGCCGACCCGGCTGCCACTGCGGATGTATTGGGTATCAGCGCGGTCATGGTGCAGGATATGTCCGGTAAGCGCATCAACGGCTACGACTTCGATATGGACCGCATGACCTCCTTCGAGGGCGACACGGGTCCTTACCTCCAATACGCACACGCCCGCCTCTGCAGCATCATGCGCCGCGTCCCAGCCAATCCGAATCCTGACGCCGTCGTGGACCTCTCGCCCTTGTACGACAGCACGCACGCAGTCAACCTCATCCGCACACTTGCACAATGGCCGGACGTCTTTGTCAACACGCTGAAGACGCAGGAGCCGGTGACGGTGTTGACATATTTGTTCAAGATGACGCATAGTTTGAGTAGCAGTTATGACCATTTGCAGGTTGTGGGGAGTGAGGAGGGGGTGTTGAGGGCGAGGGAGAGTTTGTATAGGGCTGCGAGGCAGGTGTTGGGGAATGGGATGAGGTTGTTGGGGTTGACGCCTGTGGAGAGGATGTAGGTTGGGAGAGGGGTAGAGGAAGGCGAGTGGTGATGGTGTGATGGGAAGGGTCAGACAGGATGTGAATGTATGACGAAGTTGGTGCAAGACTTTGGCCAGGCAATGATCAAGGCGTGGAGTACATGCCGCACCATGAAGTCAAGCTGGGTATGCCATGATATGCCATACAGCGGAGCCATCGTATGTATGAAAGAAGACGAAGTTATCAGGCCATCTCGCCCGCAGAACTGATATCAAATTGAAAAGCTTCAGCTTCTAAAAGACCAATTCCCGGCCTGTTCCTGAAAGCACCTTATTCATGCTGCGACCCGACTCCCTTCCACCAGCACTGAAAGGACTGCGCGAACCTTGCCACTTGCTAATACTGACTGCATCAGAGTTGGGATAAGCTGCGTCAAGAAACATTACATCACACTACTACCACTTTACCCAATGAGGGCCTAAGGATTGGAAGACACGCACAAAATACGTATACCGGCGGGCAGAATGTTATCAGCTCAGTCTAAGTGCAGTACCAATCTAATTCGAACCGCTTCAGCTGACATTCCTCGTGCAGGATGTCCGTTTCTTCCTATAGCCCAGCCGAGAACTGCTTCGTATCTGTTGAAGAGCACCGGAAAAGACACACGAAGACAAGCACGAAAGAAACGTTTCGACGAGCAAGATGAATTCATGTCAGTTTGAGTGCGGTATTGATACGATTCGAACAGCTTAAGCTAACACTGCTTATACAGGATGTCCGTCTTTTCCAAGGTCGAGCCAAGAACTCCTTTGCACCTGTTGATCAGCACCGGCGAAAATACTGCTCAGACAGACAAGCCCAGAACTCCTTCGCACCTGTCGAGAACCAACATGAGAAAAACACTGTCACCAAATACAGGCTCAGAACTCCTTCGCACCTGTTGACACCGACTAGAGAAAGATACCGGCACCCAGACACAAGCCCAGAAGTCCTTCGCACTCACTGAAACCCAAAGCAAAAACACATCGCTATCGACCCTGTCCCTGATGAAACTGAGCGTTGGCGCCGCCGATGTTGTTGATAGCGCCCGATCCTTGCCGTGCCCATGGTTAGGCCCCCAGAAGGAGCGTAGGTGCCATAGAAATTCAGGGCAGTTGCAGTCGCCGAGTTGCTGACCTGGGAACCAGCGAGCTCCTCCAACGCTTTCTTGAGGGCTTGGTCCTTCGAGCAAGCCTCAAGGAGCGTCGCGCGCTCTTCGGCGGTGGTCGGCACCTCCCGTGCCTCCTGTGATGCTAGGCGCATCCTCTCCTGCCTCCCCTTCTCAAAATCCTCCAGCTGAGCAAGTGGCAGGTTGTGTTACGGTCCAGCGTCTCTCCGCGAATAATTATTGACCTCGTTCGGATCAGAATCCCTGACTAGCTGAGTAGGCCCCCGGCTGTGTAACGGACTAGCACCCAAGCTACGACTTGGGATCCTGGTGGAGAATCAGATAGCATGCTCGTACGTCTCACAGCAGGGTGAAACAAGACGCGCGTTGCTGTAAGCCGACAAAATCCCTGCTATTCGAGTCAATACAAGTATGCATGCGGTAAGCTGAAAAAGAGGTTGGCAAGCGCCGACAAAATGAGAGTACAGAAACGTGACCGACAGCAATTGCATCAGCGCCATGAGTGTGGCCGGCAGGAAGTGCATTAGCGCTTTAAACAACAGCTTTTCGTGCTCCCGTGTACGATATATCACACATAACGGTTAGAAATAGCGTCACGTCCTGTTACACGACGCAACACCATCAATAACCAGTATCGGTACTTCACGAAGGTATAGCCGAAGCCGATCGTCATCTGACAAGGAAGTTCTAGAAGATACGAAAGCAATCATCTGTTGCACGATACAATCGCTATTGACAAACCAGTGTAGATGTTTGATCTTTTGTGGATCTGAAGGGGTTTTGCATCATCATTGACCACAAGACTTGTTTGTTGTTGTACAACAACAACATTGTGTGATACAGTGCTACGATTCCAAGCTGAAGCCGCCGACTCTGCTCTTCGATATACATAGGATGCTGTAACATGTCCCTTGTACTCCTTGGAAAAGCGGCAAAGCTATTCTGCCTCAACCATGTTCGCTGCTCACAGGTAGTGACATTTACATCTATCCGAGATTGAGCTAGATCGTTATCTATACCTTGCTGCAGATATTGCGACCACATGACAAGTATCGAGCTGTAGCTAGCCATTACCGTCTGTACGACACAATCGAGATCGAGACCTGAGGTAAGTCGAGACAGATCGCTCAAGCCGTCAGTGATAAGTTGGCAGGTGTGGCCGTCACTAAGTAACAGATATATTAAGCTCCTCTGCGAATATGGCCCACCAAATCAAAGCTGACAACAACAGGAACGAGTTCAATGGGCCTGCAAGGCCTCAAGGCTTCAACACTGGATCTCCCCAAGCCGAAACTGCCAACCAATATTCTTCCATTTATCATAACCTACCACCTAGCAGGATGGATTCAATCGCTTTGTCTTGCCGTAACGAATTCGACTGGCTCGCAGCAGACTCAAAAACATACGGGAAATTGTTGGAAGGCAAGAAGAAGTGGGAACCTGTCCCACATAGTGATGATTGGTTTAGAAAACACTCTAAACTCATCGAATGGGCTATGTCAGAGGAGTCTTGCATACTAGGGGTCTATGTTCCTCCTAATTGTGGAAAGACAAGTCTCGCAACTCGTGTTTCCGGCTTCTGTAAAGACAAGCTGAGTAGGGATGCTACCATAGTGACGTTCTTCTTTGTCACAACCCCTCCCAAGGTCGCAGAGACTGAAGCAGCAAATATCATTCGCTACCTGCTGAGTCAGGTAGCTTTCCCCGAGCGTGGCACGGTATACTCTGAATACGCCACTGCAGAGTATCACAGGAAATGTGATCAACTTGTGACAATTGGTGAAGGTCAAGGCACCACCACAGAAAGATCCCCAAGCCAGTGCCCGACTTGGGATGAGTGTATCGACATGCTTGTTGGTATCTCCAAGGAACGGCCAATGGTTTTCGTGTTGGATGGCTTGAATGAGTGCGCAGAGCAGACGAGAAAGGTCGTCATGTAAGCTTTAGAATCTTTTTCTACGCGAAGTGACAAGCCTGTCAAGATTATGATTTTCAGCCAGCCTGAAGATGATGTCGTGAGTATTTCTCGTTTTGTGTTGCGTATACGGTTTACTGACTATGTGTCATTATAGCGTGCATGGGTGGGAAAATTCCAGTTGAATGGTGACATCAATCCTCAAGACATTAAGAGCAGGTGCTCGGGGTAACTTTAGCTGGGTTCGATCCAGCGTGAGCCTCCTCGCTGGAACGCAAGATGTGAGGGATCTCGTGAACCAATCAGAGTTATTACCACATGCTCTGACAGACGTGTATGACATGTGGTATGGAAAGGCATCAATCACCAACAACAAGGCTACGAGAACCTTCGAGGCTGCTATAGGTTGGCTCTTCTGTGCACAGCGTCCACTGAAACGACGAGAAATTATCGCAGCCGTGTCTTTGACCTGTAACGAAGACTTTCTTTCATATGAACTCTTACTCCTCGAGTATTCGACTGTCGACCCGAAAAGATCGTCCTCGCAGCATCGCTTCATCGAAAAGCGAACCCAGGTTCATCGAATCGTGCTTTGACGCAATTCTCAAAGTCTGTCAAAGCTTTATGGTCTGGGACTCGGCCAAGGATGCCTGTCACTTCTCTCATGCATCAGCCAGAGAGTACTTGGCACAAAAGCCCGAATTTGATAACATCCTGGTAAACAGTAACATTCTCAAGGCATGTCTTCACACTTATATCGGCAATGAGGATGAGATGTCAACATATTGCGAGGATTTGAAAAAGCATGCTTGCGTTTGATGGCCAAAGCACTATATAGGCCTTCTCAAGAGCAGCAAGCTTTCGGACATGCAGCAAGAGATTCAGTCCTTTCAAATAGGGAAGCAGACCAGTGGTGACTTGACCGCCACACCCGTTCATGTTTGGGTCAAAAGTTTCCGCAAGATGCTCCATCAGCACGTGAACCTTATGGGTATGCTCAATGGGACAAGAAGTACGCACATCAGCTCATTACAGCTACCGCGAACATATGCTATCTCACGAGCAGCTCTAACATTGGACCTTTCCCCCCAGGAGCTCTTGAAGTTTTCTCGGTATTCGGGCTTAGTTCTACTTGGATCCTGGAGTCATCTAGCACTGGCAGTCTCAAGACTCGTTGCGATTTGCTCTGCTCCGCCGCAGAATTCGGTCATATTGACACATTCATGTGGCTTATCGACCGCGGGATCGACTTCGAACGCCGCAGATTGGCTCAGTACGGTGTCCAAAAACTCGATGATGGTGGTTTTCCTCTGCATCTCAGCGCGGTAGGAAAATGTGCTACGAGTGTGCAAATTCTTCTGGACCGCGGCGCGCATCCAGATGTCCTTGATTTGTATGGGAACACTCCCTTGATATATGCTGCCTGGCTCAATGATGCGGCGAGTGCAAAAGCGCTACTACACGCTGGAGCCGACCTCCAACTTTGTGTCCAAAGATCGACAGCGACGCCCAACTCGGCCGAAGACTTGGATCGCGATAGCAGCTTGACTCCGATCCACATTGCTGCTTCTTTCGGAAATATCGAGACACTCCAAGTACTGCTTGACCAGAAATCTGTAGATACTAGCCGTGGTTCAGGATCCCGGTATGGTACTCCATTAATGCTTGCAGCCGAAGCCAATCGGACTATCGCTGTGGACGTGCTTCTCAAAGCCAGAGCGATCCCAGCCCTCAAGGACGATCATGGACGCACTGCTTTGTGGAAAGCAGCAAACAATGGACACGAGTCAATTGTCCTGAATTTGATGCATGCTGATTCAACATGCATCGATAGCCACCATAGCTCTGGCCGTTCGCCCCTGATGGCTGCTGCATTCGCGGGACGTGGAGGTGTCGTCAAAGTACTGCTTTCCAATGATGTGTTGCTGAAGGATGCTAGAGATCTAAACGGCGCCACGGCACTGTGGCTCGCAGCACGAATGGGTCATCACGACGTGGTGCAGCTCTTGCTGGAGCACGAAGCCCGGATAATACCGAGCAATGATCGCACCACACCACTAGCTACAGCGGCAGCGCATGGTCATCTAAGTGTGGTCAAAGTGCTACTTACTCACATGCCTAAGCACTTGGTCGTCAAGGACAACTCTGGATTGTCGGCAGTAAATGAAGCACTGTCATTTAATGTCGAAGGAGGGACGATCAAGAAGATGTCTCGGGCTGACATTCGCAGGGGAATGATTGAAACGATGTGCAGGGCGGCTCAGTTGAGTGAAACCCTAACCCAACGCACGATGTTCGACGAGAACCCAATGGCAGAGAGTGATTATGACGGAGAGAAGATGACCCCGTTCCAACTCACCTCCAGACTCTGGGTGGCCTACACTAGGCTTCGTGACGCCGGCGCGGTCAGCAATACAATGGAAGGTGAGGAGAGGACACAGGCGAGAGTAAGGAGGACGATACGGTAGGGCATAGGGAGTACTATGCGGAAGGGAGTGAGGACGACTGAGGAACGGCATGTTGATTGTGGCATGGCTTTATGTGTTGTGACTTGATTGTATTGCTCGTTAGTCAGTATTGATAGTATCGTCTGTAGCAAGCACTCCTTCTTCACAGATCACTTCCGCCGTGATTTTTGGCGTGGTCCAAAGACATGTAGTCTACAGGTACATCCTGCCGTCATCTCAAACCTCAGAGAATGAGGCGTCGGTGCTCTCGTTGTGTCATGCTACTGAATGTAGATAATGTCCAGCTTCCTGTCTTGAATCTGTCGTTCTCTCGGCAGAGGCAGCACCAGTTCGAATTCGAGCTGACTTACTTTCGTGATCGTCCGGAGTTCGAAAAAGGGGATTGACATCTGAAGAAGAGCCTTGGCGATCCTTCAAACAAGCAACAAGCAACAAGGAAGATCCAGGACCGGCATAGCTCAACCCTCCAATACACCCCGCCGACACATAGCACACCGAGCGAAAGTGCTGGGAAAGGAACCTACTGTCTCTGACTACACACCGCCATCGAGCAGTCCGGAAAACACGATACAGCGCTCGCCGCGCACCATATCCTCGTTGTCCCGCTATCTCAACAATTTCCATGATGCCAACCGTAATGCAATGAACGAAGCAGTTATACCAGCCATAACAACAGACCACTTCCCACGACTGACGGCCTACATTCTACCACCATGCTGTCCATCTTCAGATTTAACCTACGCTCGCTCGTCCTCCTCATTCTCATTCTCATCGTCCTAATCACCGCGGTGATATTCAACCTCGACAACCGATACAACCTCCCTCGCCCATCCACATTACGGATACCAGATATACCCTCATTCAAGTCTGGCTTCTTCAATGGCCAATCGCGGCCACCTCCACCACTAGAGGATCACTTCCCGGGCAGTGGGCAGGAACCAAGTACACTCGACAGCGCAATCGATGGCGCACAAACAGAGCCCCATTACATTGACGAGCTTGTCCGGAGAGCAAATGGAGACTTTGAGAAGTTGATGTCGCGAGAAACACATGGCGTACACGAGTCCGCCGAAGCATACCGAATAAAGCGCGGGCGGCATCCTCCGCCAGGATTCGATCAATGGATCGCATTTGCGGAACAGGTCAACGCAACAGTTGTTGAAGATTTGTTCGACCAGATATACCATGATCTGGGACCTTTCTGGGGTGTGCCTGCAAGCCAGATGAGGGCAGCAGTCGACGCTTGGCCATTTGTGATCAGTGTAAGAGGGGGTTCTGTTGGGCAGAGGACGGATCGGGAAAGAGATAACATGAATGCATGGCAGAATATGGTCTCACAGATTGCGCACATGTTGCCCGATCTCGACATGGCAGTGAATGAGATGGACGAGTCCCGACTATTTGCGACATGGGATACTGTGACACATTATATCAATGTTGGAAATGAGAAAAGGAAGCAGTACCCTATTGGCTCATTTCAGTCAATATCGGAATATCCCTCACTACCACCACCAGAATATGACATGGGAAAGTACAACCACGAAATCTTGAGAAGCACACCAATCTGGTCACTCGTGGCAGCAGCGTGCCCTCATAGTGCTCCAGGACGACGATTACCATCTGAGCAAAATCTACATTGGTCTCCTGCGTTTCCGCGAGAAGTGCCGGAAGGATCCTACAATGGCTATGTCGCCAACTTTACGCATGCATCGGACCCTTGCATGCATCCGCATCTTCGTGGACTACATGGCTCTTTCATCGAGCCTATCAGTATCTCGACTTCGCAAAAGCTATTCCCTCTTTTCGGATCGTCGAAACTTCCTCAAAACAACGACATTCTGCTACCTCCTGCAGAGTTCTGGACCGAATCAGACACAATCAATGATGAGCTTCGCCAACCGTGGGCGAAGAAGTCGCCAACAGTATTCTGGCGCGGACACGCTACAGGAGGGCGAAACCGCATGCCAACATGGGCACGATTTCATCGTCATCGCTTTGTCGGAGCCTCGAATGGTACTGCAATCTTGGCGGCAGAAGCTCTCCAAGCTCACGATGCATACCCATCAGTATTTCCAGACCTCCCACCAGACACCTGGATCTACACATTCCAGCTCCCAAATCCTGATCAATACAACCTCACCGCCATGGCCAACGGTCGTCTTGGCGCCTGGACCGCCCAACACAGTGACGTCGGCTTCACCCACATGGAGTGTTTCCCTGCCGAGCGCGCTCAACACGGCGCCCTCTGCAGCTACACCTCACCCTTCCACGAACTCAAAAACTGGGTCAACTGGCGCGACCACTTCGACCATAAATACCTTCCCGACATCGACGGCAACGTCGGCGGGACACCCCGCTTTCCCTCCGCACTCCGCTCAACCTCTGTCCCAATGAAAGCCACAATCTATCAATCCTGGCTCTCCACCCGCGTCATGCCCTGGAAACACTTCGTCCCCATGGACAACACGTATAAAGATTACTGGGGCATCATGGAGTACTTCCTCGGCTACGACGACGCCTCCCTCGCCTCAACACAGTTCACCGGCTTCCGTTCCGGACCCTCGAAAGAGTCAAAGGACAAGGGAAAGCCCGACACCGCCTATGAAGCAGAACAAGACGCCGTCCGCGCCTTTGCCGGCCGCGAGTGGGGTAACATCCGTGTCCCAGCTGCGGAAGCTGCTGCCAACGCCGCGGCGCGCGCGCACGGCCATGCCATCACCAATCCTCGACCAACACAGGACGATGTCGCTGCAGTGCGCCAGCGCGAAGCCGACGATGCGACGGAGCGGCGGGCCTTGGCGAGGAAGTCTGTACCGGCGCATGATGAAGTCGGTGCGTGGATTGCGGAGGGCGGTGCGAGGTGGGCAAGGAGGACGTTGAGGAGGGAGGATGCGTTGGTGTATGTGTATAGATTGTTGTTGGAGTATGCGAGGTGTAGTAGCGAGAATAGAGATAGGATGGGATACACGGCGGACCTGCAGGGTGCAGGAGGACTACAGTGAATGTGAATATAATACAGAGGGTCGATGGATGAGCTGGAAGAGGCATAGGATATATAATCTGAGAAGGAAGTGAAGGCTCGCCCAGGTTGAGGAGGGATGACGATGTGGTGGGTTGAGGAGGGGTCGACGATGTTATTGCGAGCGCGCTCTTCCTGTACAAATGACGAAGACATGGACGGCCTACATTCGAGCACGGACGCGAAGTAATGGACTTGGGGGTGACAGACCGTGCGCTAGAACAGCCAGCGGTGCTCGATGTTCTGCTATGCCAGAGGGTTACAGAGAAAGGCTTCAGGAGGGTGCACTGGCTGGCATCCTACGAAGGTACTCAAACCGAGGATCAAGCACAGCGAAGCACAGCGAAGCAAAGCAAGAAGTTTCTGGCACCGAAGAGAGGGAGGTTACAAGACAAGACGGAGTGAGTGGCAGAGAATGGAATTGGCGTTGCAAGGTTGCCTGTTAGAGACAGAGAGAGTCGATGCCTCTAGGGATTGATACGATGGTGGCGAGGCTTTTTTGGATAGATAGGGCATCAGGTATATACATAAATGATGCGGGTATATTGCTACAGCTTCTCATATCTCTAGACTGGGAAGTATCTTGCTTTGTGCTCATTTGTGCTGTATCTTGCTCCATCGCAAAGGTCTTCCTTCTGCCTGTCCCATCTCGACTCAGTGACTCTTCATCGTATAGATTCGCCACAATCAGTCACGTGTTCACGCGAGCGTTTTCATGCCAGGGTTCGCGCCACTTCGCGACGACTACCTAATCGTGCATGCATTCTGTAAAAGCAAGGAGCTCAAGGAGATGTCCACCGACGCGTGGAACGACCTGACCCTTTTACAGCTGAAGACAGAATTGGAGAAGCGGAACGCGTCCACTCGGATTGCTACACCTAAGACTCAGCTTGTGCAGAGGTTACTGCGGATTGAGGCTGGATGTCCGTTGGGTGATGACGTCGCTCGGCCGATGGAAGAATTAACTGATCCAGGCAGTCGAGATGTTGATAGTGATTGTGACGATGGTGAAAATGGTGGGAATGAGGAAGAGGAGGAATTTGGGGGGATATCTGACGATGCTGCTACACTTGCCAATACTGTTGGAAATGCGGGTGGTGAGGTTGCGGCAGGAGGTCAGGTTGGTGATGACCAGGATGAAGACTTTGGAATCGAGTCTGGCGATGAGGCGGAACTGGAAGCTCTTGCTGTGGAGGTCGAGTCGCCGAGTTTGAAAAGACCGAGACAATCTCTTGAAGGCAACGGTTCTGATGCGAAGCGGCAGTGTCTTGGAACAGGTGAGCTTATTGCTAACTTCTCAAGCCCTCGTACCTATGTGCCGGAGCTGATCAGCGCAAAGACAAACAAGCTACAGCATATCCAACGACGTCGCAGCTAGCAGTAGACACCTTGAAGTCCTGCTTCGGCCTGCAGAGCTTCCGGTTGAAGCAGGAGGCGGCTATTGCACGGATACTTGCTGGGGGAAATGCTGTTGTGGTGTTTCCGACTGGAGGTGGGAAGAGTCTCTGCTATCAGGTAGGTGCTCTATATGTTCTCACATTGGATGCGGCTTCCTTACATTGTGGAGGTTCCTGCTTTTGCTTTTGCGGAATTAGATCGAAAAGCCGGTGTACGTGGCGGCGGTATCACTCTGGTTGTGTCGCCTTTGATAGCTCTTATGAAGGATCAGGTGGATGCTTTGAGGTGAGCGTCGTTCTCGTAAGCGTTGGATACTGCTTACTTACTATCCAGGCGAAAGGGCCTCGCTGCTGCATGTCTGGACTCGACAAAGTCACGGGCAGAATATCTCGAGACCATGGAGTCTATGCGAAATGGCATACTCAAGCTGCTCTACGTTGCGCCTGAGCGATTGAACAACGAAGGCTTCGTAGCATCCATGCAATCGACCCTGGTTCGCTTGGTAGCGGTGGACGAAGCCCATTGTGATTACACTTTCCACTACTCATTGAAGTCTACTTATACTTGAACAGGCATATCAGAATGGGGTCATGCTTTCCGACCTGACTATCTCAAAGTGGCACGCTTCGTGAAAGAGATACGTGCAGAGAGGGTCGTCTGTCTCACTGCGACAGCGACTAAGAAAGTCGCTCAAGACATATGCGATGCGTTTAGTGTCAACGAGAGTGGATTGTTCCGTACCACAACGTATCGACCGAATCTGCGCTTGCACGTCAAGTCTGCTGCCACAAAAGAGATGGTATACCCGGGCTTGTTCAAATTACTGCGAGAACGACCGGGCTCAACCATCATCTACATCACAACACAGTCACAAACAGAGGAGCTCGCGAAGAAACTGCGCGGTGAGAAGTTCAACGCCAAAGCATTCCACGCAGGCATGGAAGCATCAGTCAAGGCACTCCTCCAAGATGAGTTCATGGCATCCGACAACATGATTATGGTCGCGACCATCGCGTTCGGCATGGGCGTGGACAAGTCCAACATCCGCAACGTCATCCACTTCGACATACCCCGGAGTCTCGAAGGCTACTCTCAAGAAATCGGACGTGCCGGCCGTGACGGTGCAGACTCCCTCTGCCAATTGTACCTCTGCGGCGAAGACTTGCACCTGAAGGAGAGCCACGCACGCAGCGACCTTCCCAGCAAAGAATCCGTGCGTGCGCTGCTCCGCGACATCTTCGACGCTGAAAGTGCGCAGCTCAAGCCAGGAGAGTCCATCGAGCGCAAGTTGTTCCATCAATCCAAGGAATTCGACATCAGGTCGACGACACTCGGCACGATATATGCCCAGCTAGAACTTCGCTTCAACCTAATCAGAGCATCAACGCCACGATACGAAGGCTATTCCTACACCATACACACCCCAGCCATCATCCAGCGCGACCAGACCCGCCAAGCGACCGCCATCCGGACCGCCTCCAAAACAGCAAAGAAATGGACCTCCATCGACGTCGACGCCGCCGCCCGCGAGGCCAAGCTCACCCGCTTCGACATCATCAGCAAGCTAAGTGAGTGGGGGGCAAGCGGCGCCATCGAGCTGAAAACCAGCGGTGTCATCTCAGTCTACAAAGTCCTGCAGGCGCTGCCCTCAACTCCCGGTGAAGTCGACACCATCGTCGACGCACTGTACATCGAACTCGAAGGCCGCGAAAAACAGGAGCTGGATCGTGTGCAGGATGTTATCAACCTGGTCACGGGCTGTCGCTGCTTCGCGCAGAGTCTGGTGTCGCATTTCGGGGATGTGCTGCCCGGTGGGAAGGCCGAGTGTGGACATTGTACGTGGTGCGAGACGCATGAGGAGGTTCAGCTGAGTACGCCCAAGGAGGTTCCGTGGGATGAGAAGAGGTTCAGAGCGGTGCTGGAGGCGGTGGATGCGAGGGATGATGCGAGGTTTTTGGCCAGAGTGGCGTTTGGGATTACGAGTCCGAGGGTGAGCGCGTTGAAGTTGGGGATGGCGGGGAGTGGGGGCGTGTTTGGGAGTATGGCGGATCATGAGTTTGCTGTGAGTATCATGTTGATGGTCTGTTGGGAAGAGCTCGGTACTGACTTTTGTGCAGAAACTCCTGGATGCGTTTACGAAAGCTTGTTCGGAGGCGAATCAACGTGGTTCGAGCAGGGGAGCGAAAGGGGCTAGGAGATGATATTGGCAGATCTGTGGGCATTGTAGTATAGTTTCGTTCTTGTATCACTTTGGGAAGGATGTTGTACATACTTTCACCACTAGGCTAAAGTCACATAAGCCTCAGATCAGAGAAGCAGACATGTCCCACAGTTCTCCCACGCCAGTTTCTACGTTACACCCGCCGGGCCTTCTCCTTGCACTACCGTTGAACCCCTTCCCGGCGCCATCAGAAACAAATCCAAAACAGCAAGCGATGCATGAAGCCGTCCCACGCCGACTACTCATTTGCGCTCACCTCATCTCATCCCCGCCGCTCCTTCCTGGAATCCTCTCCATCCCTTCCTGAAATCCTCTCCACCCCTTCCCACATCTAACACCCCCAACGTCGTCTTCCCCAACCACTCCCAATCCCCTATCGCTCCCCGCACCCACTCTTCCAGCTTCCGTGCCTCCACCTCACCAAACTCCTGCCTCCATTTCTGCGCCTCCTCTCCCAAATCCAACCCCTCACCCACCTTCCCCTGCCTAGTTCCGCTCGACTCCTGTAGCGAGACTGTCATGAACAGGCTCACGGAGTGCATATTCTCCTTGTCCTCTGCGCTTGCGATGGGCCAGTCGTAGCGATGGGCCAGTCGTAGAGGAGTTTGGAGGCGTGTAGACTGGAGAGCATGCACTAGAGCGTGAGTACGGCGGGCTGGAGCATGATAGAGTCGACTGTAAGGAGCAGGGGCCATTTCTGCGACTCCTCCTCCAACCCGACCTCGAGACTCTTGCTCCACGCTTCAGCATAAAATTCGTACCACCTCCTCGTATATCTCAAGCTCATTTGCGGTGCCGCCTAGGCCAAACCCGTCACTCCTTGCTTGGCTATGCGCCAGTAGGCTGGGAATGCCAAAGCGGGATGGCGGATCAGGAAGGTCGGATGGTAGGCTAGGAGGACGGCGTCGGGGCGGGGGCTAGTAT
>Ga0058698_10000827_pt1 | contig 15562 bp, 20 predicted proteins | sample AgamicAsSfe_FD_67288 | JGI IMG/M metagenome (GOLD analysis project Ga0058698, IMG submission 67288) | Agave microbial communities from Guanajuato, Mexico - As.Sf.e | ecosystem: Host-associated > Plants > Phyllosphere > Phylloplane/Leaf | place: Guanajuato, Mexico | collected 2012-05-30
TACGATAGATCCTCTTACTAGACTATACTTAAAGAGGTATACTACACTCCTTTTATCTTCTACCGGGTCGATACGGTAAGCTCTTATCTAGAACTCTACCGACTTAATATATATCTCTATATCATAAGATGTTATATTATTACCGCTAAAATAGGCCGGCACCAATCCCGGAAGTATTATATATACTATTAGAGCGGTAGACTATATCCCAGAGGTACTTTAAGTACTTCTAGACTTCGTCTATAAGAGATTAGGTATTAGTATCTAATCTATTAATCCTATACCGTCCTCTGACTACGGCTAAGAGCGACGATATACTTACTTAGAGGATATTACCTCCTTTAATATAAAGGGTAGTTCTTTCTAAATATACTATCGAATAATAGTTTTAGAACTTAAAGTTAGTATCTTCATAGTTATAACCTAAGAAAAGGCTACTTATACTATAAATTAACGCTAGAGCGCTATCGCTGAAATAATCTAGATAATTGGGTGTGGTTTACTATAAAAAGAGAAGTTAATAGTATACTAGAGTAAGGCATAAATATGAACTTAAGATAATAAATTAAAAGGTCTGTCTTAAGATTCACTAGAACGCTCAATTTACTATAGAAGGGGACTAGCTGGGCTATATAGAAAGGACTTGCTTATTAGTATATATCTGATAGACCTATGCATGGGACTTTCACGCGGATAGACTTATGTACTCTTATACTGCTAGTTAATAATCCTTAGGCCGTTTTGGCGTCTATTGGATGCTATACTAGTTTCCTACTTTACAGTACCTTGCTCTAGCATACTATTAACTACTCTTTTCACTAGTATTTAGAATATCTTACCTAGTCTCTCTCTCTAGCCGCCTATAGTACCGTATTCTCTAAGTAACTATACTACTAAGAGTATTAGTTTTAGGATAGCTATACGTACCTCTATATTACTCTAGCTTCTTATATGAACCGATTGGCTACGTAGTTAGTCTCGGCTTAATATAGAGCTAAGTAAGTAGTTATAGCTATTATAGTAGATCTCTCTCTCTTACCTAGAACTATAGCTTTTATTACTAGATCCTCACAGTAATAGGATCCCAGGTTTATCTCTTAGAAAGATTTAGTCTTAGGCTTAGTATACAATTAATTAATCTTTTAATCCTATGGTTTTTAGCTATTATTAAGTTATAGTTAGTCGAGTCTAATCGATACCTTAATTACTATCCCCTAATATTACACTACTCAAGGGACTTATTCTACTTCTACTAAGAGTCTATAATCTCGTCTATAATAGATTATACGTTATACTTTCTATTATATCTCTCCGGAATACCTTTATAAATTCTTTCTATATTAGTTAATTAGTTAGCTAATATTCTACTTAGTACTATTTAGCTATAATTATTCCTCTTACTAAATTATACTTAAGAAGATATAATTCATTATTCTTATCTTCTACTAAATTAATACGGTAAGCCCTTGTTTAGAACTCTACTAACTTAGTATATATCTTGATATCGTAGAATATTATATTATTACTTCTAAAATAGGCCGGTACTAATCCCGAAAGTATAGTCTAAACTATTATGATAATAGATTATATAGGAGTTATATCTTAAGTACTTTTAGAAAAAGTTAAGTATTGTAGTAGAAGGGTATATAGTAAGGCTTAGTAGAGGTAGAAAGTATCTCCGGGGATACCTCTTTTACCTTTATAGCGTAGCGGTTAGGCACGCCTTCTCCCTTTGGGAAGGAGAGGGAAAACCTAATCTCTATTTCAGTATTAGTATCTAACCTATTAATTCTATACCGTTCTCTAATCACGACTAAGATTACTATTATAATTACTTAGAGGATAAGTTCTTCTCTAGAGTAGAGGGTAGTTCTTCCTATATATACTATCTAAGAATAGCTTTAAGAGTTATTATTAATATCTTTATAGTTATAGCCCGAGAAAAGGCTATTTATACTAGAAATTATTGTTAGAGCGCTATCAATAATTAAGATAATTAAGTGTAGTTTAATATGAAAAGATAAGTAGATAGTTTACTAAAGCTAGATATAGATATAGATATAAACTTAAGATAATATACAATAAAATAAAAAGTTTGTTTTAAGGATTACTAGAATACTTAATCTACTATAAAGAGAACTAGCTAGACTATATAGATAGGAAATTAACCAACCCTTATCCTATCAATCTATATATAGGACTTTTACTAAGATAGCCTTTCATATTACCATACTACTAATTATTACTCTTGATATATTTTAGCGTCTACTAAATACTATTCTTATTTCCTGCTCTATAAGATTTAACTAATCTACGTAGATCAGTAAATTGACGCTTACGAGAAGATTAGTAGTTCCGGTATAGTAAGCCCCTATTCTTATAGTCTCCTAGTATATTCCATAATTAATTGACTAGTAAATCTATATTATAAGAATAATTATATAGATTAAGCTTATTAAGTTAACTTTAAAGATTAAAGTATTATACTTATTTATAGTATGAAAATCACTATAGCTATTTATACTTATTTAGGAGACATTTTATAGTTTAATATCTTAATAATTTCCCCGCTCTATCTAAATACTCTCTCCCATTTTGCTCCCTCAACTAATCTACGCATAGCTTATATAATCCTAGTATAGAATTTAACTCTAACCTTATAGTACTATCTAAGCTGCCGCTTTTTATATATACTAGATCCGATATAACCTCTAGCTTAGTATAAAGACTACTTCCGTAGATAGCGCGGAAGAAATACTTATTAATCTTACCTAAGTTGCCCGTAGTATCCTATAACTTAGGCGAGTCCGAGGTGGCTTTGAGGGCAGTATAGCGGACGACGACATTAGACGTATAGGCGGCGCCGGACCACCTTAGCAATCGGTATAATAGTAGAGTGCCGTCAATTTAGGATTGCCCAGTAATTTAGTAGTAGTCAGTAGAGTAGGAGCATAGGAGGGTGCAGGGCGGATTAGTACTTATATACGAATACTTAATTGCCCTATATATATAGGATCCGCTTGCTATTACTACTACCCTATAATGTTATAAGGGCTTATGACGACAGACTAGGATTATCGTGGGGCATACACGGAGTATGCTATACTCGATAGATAGGTTATAGGAAAGGTTGTGCCTCGTAAGCTCAAAGGCCGCCGCAGTATTAAGCCTGAGGATGGTATAGAGTACTACGGTTGTCGGTACCAGTCAAACGGGCACTGGTAGTTGACGTTGTGAGAGATTGTTGTGACATATAGCGGATCAGAGGAGTTTCGCGAACGGCATAAGACTGCAGTGTTGGCGACGAATCACTCATACACTTTGATCAGTATCATTCTTGCTTTTATCCCGCGCAATTTCCAGGCACAGAGCTAGTTGTCGTCAGGGCAGGTGGTCAGAAGCGCTTAAGTGGGAATGGAAATGCTTGGAATACATCAAGAGTCACTGCTGTCCCAGACACTTGAACAACTACTCTCAGTCAACCCAGCCTCGGTAACAGGACCGAAGCTTAGTAGATTGTATATCTTCCACATCTCTTTCTCGTCCCCCAAAATTGACTTTTCGCCCGGAAAGTCATGTCGATAATCCATGTAAAGCGACATTATCTCAGTCCGTGCCGCCACCTCAGTCATGCCGATATATGCAGCCATGAGGCACAAAAGTGCATAGCTAGCATCTAGAGGCCTGTAACGGTGTGCCTTCTTGGCTATCATGATGACCTCCGTCGAAAAGTCATAAGCCTCTTGCTGAAGATCTACAGTCTCCTCTTATACCTTAGCAGCACACAATTCTGCACGATGAGCATGAACAATACTATACCCAAATTACGCTGATGAAACGCATGTCCAGTGACAGGCAGGAAGCTTAAAAGACTGGACGTGGACGCCACGCCAGTCACGTCTGGGACAGTAGCGTCGACAATATTGCCTAGCTCTACCAAGGACTTTTTCGTGGCGTCGTAGGCCGCTTTTGTTATCGCCAACGACGCCCCGATATTATCATCTGCAGCATGTTCTTCCATACGAGAATGCACTAAGGTCGAGAGACACACTATTGTTTGCATATTGCAGATGTCTGAGCTATTTCCCATGATCAGAGGCCATCCCTCCGGCGGTAACACCATCTTAGGGTTGATCAAGCCGTCGAACAGCTTATAAGGTTGTTAGCAGCTGTATGAAAGTTCAAATCCAGCCGGGTTGAACTTACAAGAGGAGCTCGCAAAGTTCGTAACAATTTGGTCTCAAACGGATCCTGCTCGTTTCCGAGTCCACGCGCAAGAAGTATTTGTCGTGCATCTCGGAGTGGTGCATGTAGTGCGGCCCGTCATGTCCTATGAAGCCCTGACTGAACTCAGGATCAACATCATTGCTTGGTATGCACTTTCACTGACCTGGCACAAGAGTAGGAGTAGGATTGCACATAATGTTTCTGTCGAGCTGGCAGACTCGTAACTGCCAAGACACGTCCTCAACGAGGCCAGAGCGGTCGAATACAGTGAAATAGTCCTAATGCTGACCTTCCGGTGCCCCGTGCAGACATCAGAGTGTGCATTGATGAGGAGAGCGGCAACAGCGTCCAGGGCGGGGTTTACACCCAAGCGCGAAGGCACGTCGTTGACAAACTCTCCATACATGAATTCCAGGTTGAAACGCACATCTGTAGGTCCATCGACGAGACGTGTGAACCTCGTGGCCAAGGATTGTGCTTCGCTTCTCGGCGATTAACTCGGTGCCAATATCAGTGTCGTAGATGATGGTGGGACATGCTTCTTCTATGAATTTTGACCGCAGTCGTTTTGACCTTGCCACTTGAAGCGCCGTACGCCCGAGCCGACATACTTCTGATCAATCCTCAGACATCGAGAGCAGTTCGGTTGTCGCTCATGGCACTGCGATAGATGTCAGCTCATAGTGAGGCAGATGGCGACGAGATACAAGAGATTATACATACCTTCTTTTTCTGCTTTCGGCATCCGTCACAAGCGCAGCCTGCGGGCACCCCTGGCATTCTTCCAGCCAGGTGGATGCACAAGTGTCAAGCATGAACATTCTATCATGGTCGACGCCAGGTAGTAGGAGCGAGTTAGGGTGGAAGTTACACGCTTACGTTCTTGCTGCCACGCCAAGAGGGAGCACGGCCTGCGCTAACCCGATTAGGGCACATGCGGCGCTCTGGACATGCCTGATACATCAGTCAGAAGACAAATGTTTGGGAGTATCTCAAGGAGAGTGCCATGGTGAGATTGCTCAGACGTGTGTCCTAGTACAGTACTAAGCAGATCACGGAAGTGCCCGAGCAGCAGGAGGAGGCCTCCAGATTCAGATCCCCATAGGCAATTGCAGTCTTATTGAGGAATGCGAGGGATGCTCAACGGAGGCAGACACTTTACTACAGTATGATTACTTCCTTGAGCAGATGACGGCAATGCCTTATACTGCAGCTGACCATCTAAGTCTAATCGCTACGGGCATCTGCGATGTCGTACAAGGTCGCATAGCATTGCTACGGCAGGCGCTTGTCGAATGTCTCTTCCTTGCTACGGTACTCTTCATGTACAAGCCTTCTGCGAGCACAGGCACACCACCGAACAACGTGCATCATGGGTTTTTGATACGCTATGGGACATCACCCCTGGTCTTTGTTTGATGCATTGCTCGTGCCATAGAAGCATTCAGTGTGTACACAGTATCCATCTGCGACTCTTTCTGCTTGGTCCTACTAAAGCATGAGTATTACCTGTACGTCCTCGAGGCCGCGCCGGTGCTGCTCTGCACTGTACGGCTCAATGGTATGCATCCGGGTTATTATCTTCCTAGGGATCGCAAGCAATTCTTGGACCTTGACGGCAAGCCGAAGAGGACGAGACCGGGTTGAATAGACAAGGGGGTCCAAGTGAGAGACCTTTTGTGTATCTATTCGATGTACAGGGTGAGAGCCACGAGCAATACTGGCTGGAAGGACAACGATGGCCGAAGTTCGACACTGGCTGCTTTGCTCATGTACGGCGGGCGAAGGAAGTGAGGAGCCGAGAAGCTGCTCAACAGAGATACTGCCGAGCTGCCGCAGCCAGGCATGGACCATCAGCATAGCATCAAAGCTGGCATTAGTACTGTGAGGTGATGGATGTGATGTGGGTGAGCTTGAATAAGAGAGGAAGTCCTCCAGCCTCCAGCTTCCCCCCCTTTTTCCGGGAGAAATCAGCCGACGTCGCCTTTTTCCAAGTCACTTAGCGGCAGTGCTTTGGTTGTCTACTGTGCATCAGCCCCGAGAAGGCCTAGCTTGACACTACCGGAGGTCAGCTGATGCAAGGAAAAGGATGGCTTAATTGCTTACATGAGGAGTGATTGCGGCTCGAGGATTGCGCCCGCGCGGCCGCCAGCCAATCATGCTTCATTTGAAGTGCCTGTTCCTTCATTGCTGACGGAGCGAAAGACTCGAGGCTGCGCCATGCTGTCTAAAGTCATATATATCATATATCGCCATCGCTGTTCTTCTTACTGCTGTACAAGTGGTCTAGCAGTCAGCTGATTTCAGAGTCGCCATCTCATTCCTATCTTGTGTTCTTCGATAGTGCTGTGCTCGTCATATTCATGTACTTGCTGTTCCAGTTCCACTTTCAGCTCACGTTTACGGCCTTGTCTTTCCTCTTCACGTCGTGCACTGCCGAACAATGGCCATACCAACGCTCTCATGGTCATCTGACTGATTCAGGTGACTATGTTCACGACAAGACGCGTCCTGAGATCGTGCATCATAACGAGTTTGGCCACTGGCTACACAAAGTTCATGAAAAGGGTGATCTGTTCTCGGACGTCTTTGCCAACAACTCCCTTCCACACCACGCATCTTGGGACGATATCTTCAGCAACCTGCAGATACCTCCGATAGAGAATGGTTCGAATCAGACCAGCACAGGACTGCCTCAACATGTGCCGCAACCATGGCCTCAGCACGAAGCAGATGTCGTCTTCGAGAACTTACCATACGCTCTAGACCCAAGCTGCCTATCGGACAAATCAAGCTGGTGAGATAAGGACGGCACATTCGACTTTGAATGATCAACCATGCTAATTCATGATTAGGTGGTATCGAAGATATGACGGTTCGTGTAATTGGCTCGAGAAAGACCACATCGATGAGGGCAAATACGGCACAGCCAAGTCGCGAGACTATGACCAGCACTACTTTGCTGACAACATCTCTTCACCACGAGAAGGTCCCAATCCTCGTGCTGTAAGCAATGCCTTCTTCAAGCGCAAGGAGTCGATCTTCTACGAGCACACGCCACTTCTGCTTGGGTTGGTCGAGTTCATCATGCACGACATTTCCTGGTCACAGGACGCAAAGGACTGTGACACGGATCCCACCGAATGCATCAGTGTTCCCATGCCAGATGACGAGGAAGCATTCGACAAGAACACCACTCTCAGGGTATACCGCACAGAAGCGGTGCCGGGGACTGGGACATCACCGGAGAATCCACGAGAGAATCTCAACCGTGCCTCCACGTGGCTAGATGTCTCCTCGCTTTATGGCAGCACATCGGATACAGGCCGTGCCTTGCGCTCTTTCCAGGGAGGAAAACTACTCACCCAAGATGTTCTCACTAAAGGTAATAGCAAGAAAGGTTCCTATCTTCCATACAACAGCATGATCAAGGGTGATCGTGTATCCACGCGAACTCGACCCGGCGTCGACGTCAAGGATCTTTTCGCAGGTGGCGATCCGCGTACCAATGAAGATTGGATCATGTTGTCCGTTCACACGCTTCTCCTCCGGGAGCATAATCGGCTGTGCGACCTCTTGGCTGCGAGGAAGCCCGAGCTGGACGACGAAGAGCTCTTTCAAACAACAAGACTCCTCTTGGGCGCGAAGTTCTCGCTCATTGGAAACGCATACCAGATGGCCTACTTCAAGGACATGGAATGGCCTGCAGATGATGGTAATGTTACGCCGTCCTGTGACATTATGCGAATGCTAATATGATCCAGGTTTTCCGTTGTACCGTGAGATGAAAGGTGATAACTGGTTGCAACTCAACCCCGCGAACACATACCCATGGCCTCTTGCAATGACAAAGGCCAACAAGCCGGTGGTCGTGTCTGCCGAGATGGCAGTGGTCTATCGCTTCCACGAGTTCATCATCTCGAAGTTCCCAATCAAAGATGCCACAAACACGACGATGTGGGAGCAGAATGTCTTTGATACAGGCTTTAATGCTTCAGGGTTCATCGATACCGGTCTCGTACGCGGCACCACGTGGATATCAGACGACCAAAATCTGACATCATTCACAGGAGAACATCTTGCGAGGCGTCGTCAGCACGCACATTCCAAACTTCAAGAGCGGTGTCGACGAGGCCTTTCGGTCTGCTGGCAAATATCGCGGGGCAAAGTTTGACATTGTCGTTGCCAGTATCGTGCACGAACGCGAACAGGGACTGCCGACCTTCAACAACTATTTTCGCGCATACAATGCACAGAGTCTGTCTTCCATCATGCCAGCTTACGATTACAAGACCACAAAGCTAACTAAACTCGTGTAACAGATCCCAAAGTCCTCGTTCCCATCCGCACCAGCTTCTCCGACTTCAGCTCGGATCCCGACATGGTTGCTTCGCTCGAACGACTCTACACGACCCCGGACGACGTCGACCTCGTCGTCGGCTGCCAACTCGATGAGTCCTTCTTCCCACACGCCACCATCCCTACTTCCTCTCTCATAATCTCACTCTTCAGCCTGATCAGCATGGGCAACTCAGACCGCTTCTCCGTCGGCTTCGCAGCTATGCGGTGCATGCTAGTCGATACGCCGTGGAACTGCCATCCCAGCAACGCACTCGAAGACTTGCTCTGGAGCCGCGACTCCACAACCTTGAAGAACGTTCCATCCGAGGTCAGGGCTCGCTTCCCGGACATGCGCTTCTACGACGACTTCTGGATGACGGAGCTGGATTTCCAGGCACATGGCAAAAATTTGCTGTGGCGCTTGGTGACTGAGAATACGGAGATCAAGTGTCTGCAGCGGGATCCGCTGTTTCCGATGGATCCAGACACGAATCCGGTACTGTGTGCACTGCCGCCGATGAAGCCGTCGTGGGCGGTCATCCTGTCGACGGCTGTGGAAGTTGTGCTGGAGCATGTTGAGGCTGTGGCGACTGCGGGGAGTAGGTGGATTGCGACGATGCGGACGGGGCTGGTGGCCGCAAGGTCAGAGCTATGAGGCAGAGAGAGATGGGGTTGGCGTGTGTTGTTGGATTCGTGGTTATGCCGAATTGACTCGAAGTTGAGCGTTAATGTATGCTGTAATTATGCCGACTTGATTTCGGCCGGCGTTGAGTAGTCATGTGAACGTTCATATCGGGCTCGGTACTGCTGTGAGTATTTCCTCAACTATTCCCTCTGTCGTAAGTCCACGTAGCGACTCTTCCACAGCATCTCGCGAGCTGCCCCACTGCATACTCCTCTCCTTCTCTGGTGTCGCAATGCTGATCCGGTGCGTAAACACTTTGCGTGCCGCCAGCGCAACGACTGAAGGTGGGAGGTAGGTCAAGCCATGCAAAGCAGCAAGAATCCTATCCGATGTCAGCTATGCCTCTACTATCGTGCGTTGTCCGATGGCGAATATTTGGCCGAGAAGAGCCATTGCACTTACTGTGCAAGTAAGACTAGGTGTCGCGACGAAAGCGCTGATACTCCTCCAGCTACACCGCGATGCAGTCGCAGGAATGTGACGATGTTGTGTGTATATCTCCTGATCTCGGGCGTGGAGTGTATCTTGGCAGCAAGTGCTTGTAGTGTGATTATTGTGTCATGCCTGATGACAGGACGATATAACGGCCGGGTGTCTCTGGCTATGGTGCCAATAGGACGGTTCACGATGACGGAAGAGAACGAGGCGAGCGATGCAGAGGACAGTGTAGGCTCCAAACCAGGCCGTTGTGGATTGGTTGGAAAGTCTTGACTTGCGACGTCATGCAGGATAAAGAAGTAGTCGTTCTGCATTATGATCAGTATTTCGTTGTGGTCTATAAGCAGATGCCGAAGGATTGGGAGAAGACTTACAAGATGTGGCGTGAGTAGTGGACCACAATGGTACCCATCTGTGAGTAACGCCACGACAAGGAATGGTTGGACTTTTGTGCCTTTATACTCATGTATCGTGGTCTGTCTGCAACGCATCATGTCGAGGACCGCGAGCTGTGTAGGTCGTGGTGCTTCGTCAAGGCAAGAAGCAATGAGGACATTCGGAGTCGTCTTCTGGGCATTCTGGCGGATGTCAAACAAGGTCTTGTTCAGGTGGCACAAATATATCCCACATCTGCTCTTCAGCATACTGTAGGTGATCAAGCAGGAGGAAGTGACTTGGAGAGACAGTCTCTATCATGTAAGGTGATTAACGTACATATAAATCCTCCTCTAAGCTTCCGCTCTCGCTCTCTCTGCTCGAACTTCCCAATTCTTCTCCGTCAGCATCATCTCTTGCCGCACGCTTCGTCACAGCCTCTTGAACCTCAGCGACATCTGTCGCCGGGCCACACTCCAGCCATACTGGTACCAGGCTGAAAATATCTCTGGCTATAGTTTCGAGCTTCGTTTGTACTGTGGGCAGCAAATGTTGCGGTGCACGAATGATGCAGTGCTCTTTCGCCACCAGGCATACCACCACGGCAAGTTCGAGGTCATCCAGTTGTGAAATAGCGACGACGCTGTCCATCTTTCATGGTACGTCACATATCACCGCAAGCAGCTGAGTGTTGCGTGCACTTGCACGACTACGGTAGGAGTATTTGAAATCAAGAGGCACTGGAGATAACAACGGTTATCGCAAGCAACAAATCCGAGGCAGGCGGCAAATGTTCTCACCACTGTCTCTTTGTCTATACAGTCACTGCAGTCCTCTCTAACAATGCATCCACATCTCCATACCAAGTAAGTCGTTGCCTTCGAGCCTACTTTCCCTAAACTCCATGTATGAAAAATCCAGCTAACACTCTACCTCTTGAACAGAGACAACACTGTACAATGTGACGAGGTCATGAAAGCGCTAGACGAGTGCCACGCCCGCGGATTCCTCTATGCGGCTGTTGGCAACTGCAATGATGCAAAAACGGCAGTGAACAGATGTCTACGAGCTGCACGACTCGAACGGACGGCAATTCACAGGGAGGAGGCGAAGAAGGATCGGGCGCGGATAAAGAGTGTTTGGGCGGAGGTTGATGAGAAGTCATGAAGTGTGGAAGGATGGTGCGAAAAGGACAACCAGCACAAAGTGAGATGATTGGCATGATGCAGCATACGTACAGGAAGCGAAAATGGGAAGAAGAGGCAGGCTCCACGATATTTTGACAAGAGGAGGCATGGGCGATGCAGAACGACATTAGCATTTGATTCTACGGGGTGGACAAGATGAAGAGATCAGCAGTATCAGCATAGCAAGGCGCATAGGAGGCGCAACATGTTCAAGATATCCCAGGTCTTTCTGCCATTACACTCAATCAATTCCATTAAGAACCGTGCATACTGGACTTTGTCACAATACGCACATTTGCCATCCCCAGATCCAGTGCTACGCCCTCCGAGGACTACGGTACCCTCCATGGCTCAAGTAGGTTCGTGGTCCAATTCCCAGAAAGAAGCTTTTCCTGTGTTCAAGTCTGAGCGCAGCCTGGAGGCTATATAGGCAGATCGCCGCCTTGCGCCATCGTCCACAGTCACACCAACATCAAGCATATCGAACGTTCGGGTCTCGACCTCGCACAAGTTCTAGGTAAGTTCACAGAATGGTAGTAATACGATAGGACTCCGAAAGGCTGGAGAGAGTACCGGAACCTACCATCTTCACTCTTTCCACGCCGCAAGGCCTTAAAGCTGAACTGACACTGTCTAGCACCAGGGTTATATAGTATCCCAAGGCACTCCGGAGACTGAACAGAAGACTATACTCTTCTACGCGGCAGGTAAGCTCGCTTGATCTACCAAGCTTGAAAGCACACATGCACATCTATACAAATCACAAGCTGACCAATCTCGAGACACTCTTCAGCCACCAACATGACCGTCAGCAATATCGTCGCCAAGGTGCTCGACAGTGCCGCCATGCGCACTTCGAGCGCCTATTCTCGCGTCCTCTCTGCCGGACCGATCCTCAAGGCACGCAGCATGAGCGAGCCAAACGAAGGCTTTTTGACGGTTCTCGTCATTCTCCTTGCTGTCCTTGGTGCGCTTCGGTTGTGGGTGAGGTGGGCTTGGTTCACACCGGCCAGCAGGATCCGTCCCGCCGGGGTGGTCGCCGATGAGGAGATGGCTTGGATTGGAGAGTCGTTTGGCACGACGGAGGAGGATGAGGAGGGTTTGGAGATGAAGCGGGATGTTAACGGTGCGGACTTTGCTTAGACTCGATGGCTTGTTGCGCAAGACGCATGCACATGTATGAGATGATGATGTTGTCCAGAGTTAGCAAACGGATATGTCAGCATGATGGGCAGCATAGCCAGCATAGCCAATGCGAGTGAATACTCGATGTTGTTCCAAGCATGGGCTGCATGCTGCATGCAAGTGGTCTCTGATGTGTAATCTGTGGGGCGGCAGTCGGCAGGGCCAATCACGGTCGTATTATTGCATCACTAGCGTGTTTCAACGTGAAACGTCCAACCTCCTGCGTCTCCTGCGTCGAAACGCCGAGCACTGCACCCAAAACACTCCAAGATCCGATACGAACGCACGACTCCTTCTTTCATGCAAAGGCTAGACGGGCCTAGTGATGACTTGCATGATCGAGTGACAGCGCAAATTGAACAAAGCCGCGCCTTGCACATTGCCGAAAGACCAATCATCTTTCCAGATCCCCCTTCGGCCCCCCTAATGCTGAGACAAACCACAAACAACGGGATCCTGAAACTCGATCCTTCCGTCACTCCCGCTTTCCGTCCTCCACCCCCCCTGCGTAGCTGCTGCTTGTCCTTGCCCTCTTCGGCCTCCGTCCTCCACCTTCATGCACAATGTCACGGTTTGTGTGGCACAAAGCACCACAAAGGCGCGTCAAAGGCAGTGTGCCGAACCATCGTTTGACCATGCTCGGCATTAGCCTAGATCCTAGATGCTAGATCCTGCAGGGGAACAAAGCAAACGTTGGAGTCCTTGCATTGTGCAGCACGACCTGTGCTGAGCCTCACGTGAAACGCCATGGCCGCCACGCCTCAGATCTCAAACGTATAAGATCTAAGCGCCCGCCATTCTCACACACGCTCTCTCTTCTCTTCCATCCTTCTCATCTCATCATCGTTCCTTGCTTCTTTCATCGACCCCACCCCCACGTCGCTCTCTGCTTTGCTTCTTCCTGGTGATTGGCTGGTTCCATCACAATCTTACCTTCACTTGTCAACTTCACACTGCACATTTCACTCCTTCATCACCAACAAACACTTTCACTACGCGCTGCTAGCAGCTCAGCTTCACCAAAACACAACACTCGCTTCAAGCTCAAGAGGACCACCTCAAAGGTAAGCATACTCGTGAGATCGGGCAGGCGGGCAGCCAGCAAGCACAAGTCGTTTTTCAACAAAAGCTCTTTCTTAAACGACAATATCCCTGTACTTCCAATCAACATGTACGCGTCTCTGGTCTTCATCTCGGCTACGGCCCTCCTCGTCAACCAAGCTGTAGCTGGCTACACCTTGGAGGATGACTACAACTCTGGCAACTGGAACTCGATGTTCGACTACTTCACTTCTGCCGACCCAACCAACGGTAAGTCAATTTCAGGACGCGACAATTGGAAGGTCTCGACTGACCTATTCACAGGCTTCGTCGACTACGTGTCAGAAAGTGCTGCTCAGAGCGATGGACTCTTTGAGGCTAACGGCGGCTCAATCTACATGGGCGTCGACCATACCAACGTCGCCTCATCTGCTGGCAGGAACAGCATGAGGATCACGAGCAACAAGAGCTACAACAAAGGCCTCTTCATTCTCGATCTCACCGTAAGTCTTTGTCATGAACTCTTTTGACTCTCGCTAACTCGTCTGTAGCACATGCCCACTGGTTGTGGTACTTGGCCCGCGTTCTGGTAAGCAAACAACTTCCCAACACTCTTTCCAAAGCTGATGCTAACATATTCTGCAGGCTCGTTGGACCCAATTGGCCTGACAATGGCGAGATTGACATCATTGGTGAGTCGTCTTCCAAAACAACTTGGCAACTTCTGCTAACCCTTCACAGAGGGTGTCAATGCAGCCACCACCAACTCCATGACTCTCCACACTTCCAGCGGCTGCAGCATCACCAACAACAACCAGTTCAGCGGCACCATCAACACTGCCAACTGCGACGTCGACGCTGCTGGTCAATCCAACAACGCAGGCTGTGGCATTGGCACCGAGAACACTCTGACCTACGGCACTGGCTTCAACAACGCAAACGGAGGAGTCTACGCAACCGAATGGACTTCCGAAGCAATCTCCATCTGGTTCTTCACTCGCTCGTCCATTCCCTCTGACATCAGCTCTGGCAACCCTGATCCTTCCGGCTGGGGTGAACCAATTGCCATGTTCCAAGGTGGCTGTGACATTGACAGCTACTTCAACAATCAGCAGATTGTCTTCGACACGACTTTCTGTGGTGATTGGGCTGGTGATGTGTGGTCTACCAGTTCGTGTTCCAGCCAGGCCGCAACTTGCAACGCTTTTGTCCAGAATAACCCCAGTGCCTTCACTGATGCTTACTGGAATGTCACGAGCTTGAAGGTGTACTCCGAAGATGGCTCCTCCCCAACGACTTCAAGTGCCTGGTCGACTAGCACTGTCACTACCACCTCCAGCAGTACCTTCGTCACGTCTACTCTCCCAGCCACATCGATCTGGTCGTCATCGTCATTGTCAACCTCCATCCTGAGCTCCAGCTCAACCCCAACCACATCCTCCACTTCTTCCTCGCCCGCCTCCACTTCCTCCGCACCATCCACGACACCCACCCACGCCCACTTCAGCTGGCCCGGCAACCACCAAAACGTCGTCGTCGCGACATCGAACTCTTCTCTGCCCACCGCCAATGCAACCGCTACTGCCACGTTCCAGAACACTACGGCACCCTCCTCTACCACTTTAGGCACCACCAGCACCCTTGCCGCTGCTCACGTCACCTCAGTCATAACGACCACGTCCATCGTTATCGTCACTGTGCCGGCCTCGTCTGCTACCTCTACGGCACCCTCCCAGATCCTCTCGGGCAGCACATCCAGTTTCGCCACCTCCGCCTTCGCCAGCTCCGTCACCACCTCGGGAGGAGCAGTCACGACCTCCTCAGCAACACTCGATTACAGCTACGGCACCTCTGGCACAGCACGTCCCAGTGCCGTCATGGCAAGCTGGATGGACGGCGAGGACGGCTTCATCGGCGGGATTCCGGAGGATTGGGTCGCGAGTGATGGTGGGGATGGGAGTGTTACGAAGCGTGCCGTCGGGAGTGGGCGCCGTGCAGGAAGGCATGGACATGGACATGGACATGCGCATGTGCATGGGAGGAGAGTTTTGGCTTAAGGGGTGGTGAAGGGAAGGGACTGGGG
>Ga0058698_10000830_pt1 | contig 15528 bp, 29 predicted proteins | sample AgamicAsSfe_FD_67288 | JGI IMG/M metagenome (GOLD analysis project Ga0058698, IMG submission 67288) | Agave microbial communities from Guanajuato, Mexico - As.Sf.e | ecosystem: Host-associated > Plants > Phyllosphere > Phylloplane/Leaf | place: Guanajuato, Mexico | collected 2012-05-30
AATTCATACCGTCCCGGCTCCGCCGGCGCTTCCACCGCACCCTCACTATGCGCCTCCACCAACGGCGCCTCGTCATGCATGCCCTCAGCTGGCTTGTCGTGCCGATCGTACATCATATCGGGGTGATATGCCATCTGAGGCGACGTGTCTGAGCGGGCGCGTGCGTATTCCTTGCGGGTCTTGTGTCGGCGGAGCAGAAAGAGAAGGAGCAGGAGGAGGGCAAGGAGGGCTGCGAGGCCGACGCCGGCGCCGATGCCGGCTTTGGCGGCGGTGGAGAGGCTGGAGGCGTGGGAGATGTTGGGGGAAGGAGAGGGGACAGGAGTGGAGCTGCTGCTGGCTGCGGAGGTTGCTGAACTGCTCGGGGAGGAGGTGGTGGTGGTACTGGCAGCACTAGAAGTACTGACGGTAGATGTGAACGCGGAAGGTGCATCAGGTGGGGCAGTGTCGTAGCCTGGAATTTGCACAATCTCGGGGTTGATCTAATCATGGTGTCAATAACGAGTATGATACCCGAAGCCCATCTCAACTCACGTGATCGTATTTACTCTCATTCGGCCAGAACGCCATAACTTCATTGACTGACCAATACTGGCCAGGATGACCGAGACCGGTGATATTTGTCGTTATTCGGAGGCTCTGGGGGTTAGGCCAGACATCTAAATGGGATGTGCTTCCGTATGGATAGTTCGTCATGTAATAGGTTCCATTGTCAGCTTGCGTATCCTCGAATGTCCAGACGGACCCGACAGGAAGGATGGTGTTGAGTTCTAGGCCGATTGAGCAGTCCCAGCCTATTCGCGTACACTAGGTAAGCGGTCAGCACGCACGCAGCTTGATAGACCTAGACCTTGCTTGGGGTGTCAAATCACTGAAGTGAGGTTGGCCTGGTTTGGTGAGTATGAATTGAACCAGCCATCTTCGAACATCCTGTTCCGCAGGAAGTAAGTGCCCTGATGCTAGATTTAGCAAGTTCACGGGCAGAGTTGGGGCAAGCTCAAAGGTGATACTAACATTTGCAGGCTCTACGACCGGGAAGAACTGCCATTGAACTCCAACCCACCCTGTCAAGTCGACTGGCGTGGCAAATCCAATTGTTTGAACCTGTGCATGGTCCCCCCCAACGTAGGCATTTGGCGCGATAAACAGAGTCGAGCCATTGATCACGGTTGTAATTGCATACCAGACATTGGGATCAGCGGTGAAGTAGGTCATCTTTGAAGTCGTCGGCAGGTAGGAGATATAAGACGATCAGAGTAAGAGTAGCGTGGTTAATATGCTACGAGACAAGCTCTCAGCTCAGCTCAGCTCAGCTCAGCTCACTATGAGAGACAAATGTGAAACGAGCAGGATCCAAGGTGAAGGTGAGTCTTTTCACATTTTCGGAGCGCTACATGGGGCCAGAAGGCAGAGGGCAGAAGGCAGAGGGCAGAAGGCAGAAGGAAGAAGGCAGAAGGCAGCAGTATCGACTTGTACAGCGAGGTCCATGGCGGGGCGCCGACGAGGCTGCACAGAGCTAGCAGCAAGTATGACACTGGTGGCTTCCCTTCCCGCCGTCTTTAGCCATCGTTTATCATGCAGAGAACCTGATTACCTGATTGATTGGTATTTGATGACTCTTGCAGCAGCAGGCTACACATCTCGAGGTGATGTCGAGGTCCAATGAGCCTCGAAGCCTCGAAGTAAGCATGAAGCTCAAGAACGTGGCAGTCTCCCAAACGCCTGAATTTCAGACTTCGCTGGTGCTCGACCGACATCGGTCAAGCATGAATAGGATCACTTCATCACTACCAGATACCCTTCCGGCCCAGCTTTACTTGCTTACTTACTCCCTATGACTGTTTCTGCATGCATTGCAACACTGCGTGACACGAACGTGAGGACGTGATCTCTCAAGACCTGACTATGACAATTGTATAGAGTGACAAAAGTGGTCTGATGCCCTTGTGCTAAAGTGCTTCTTCAAAATTGCATCCTCCTGCTACAAAACAACGGCAGCATGAGCTCTCCTCAGCCTGTAACATTTGGCAAGGCCCTTCGCAAGGACTTCCTCTTCGCCGAGGGATACGTGAACTTCAATCACGGTGCGTAGCGTAGCCTCGTCTCACCTCTTCTGTCTTTGTCAGGATCAGCTTTTTCGGAATGCCGGCAGCTCATCAAAACTAGCCTAACACTACCACTACCTTACCACTACCACTTGACACACCCCTTGCATGGCTAACAAGTCGTAATGTCATTACCCAGGCTCCTTTGGCACCTACCCCCTTCCCGTCCGCGATGCCCTCCAACTTTTCCAAGTCCAAGCAGAATCACGTCCCGACATTTTCATACGATACAAGTACCCTCAAATCCTCGCCACTTCCCTCTCTGCCATTTCAAACCTCATCAACGCACCACCGGACACCGCCGTATACGTCAACAACGCCACAACGGGCATCAACACCGTCCTCCGCAACTTAGTCTTCCAGCCCCGTGAGAAGATCGTCTACTTCCAGCAAATCTTCGACTCATGCGGGAAGACTATTCAGTATATATGTGAAACGACACCAGCTGAATCTGTGCAAATCAACTACACCTACCCCGTCTCCGACAATATCCTTGTGGATCTCTTCGAAACGACAGTCCGCCGCGAGCAGCAAGCCGGCAATACAGTCAAAATCGCCATTTTCGACACCGTCGTCAGCCAGCCCGGTGTGCGCATGCCATTCGAGCGTCTGACTGCCGCATGCAAGGAGCTCGGCGTCCTCAGCTGTGTGGACGCTGCACAGGGTGCCGGTCAGATTGCCCTCGATGTGGGAAAGCTCGACCCGGATTTTCTCGTCAGTAATTGTCACAAGTACGTATATTGTCACCACCGAGAGCTCAAGAATCCATCTATCTGTACGGATATGCGGCTACTGACACATATATACAATAGATGGCTCTTCGTCCCGCGCGGCTGCGCCATCCTCTACGTGCCCGTGCGCAACCAACACCTCATGCGCTCGACCCTCCCAACCTCAACTGGCTTCATCCCGCAACCAACCTCAACCTCAACCTCCTCCTTTCACTCTCACTCTCACTCTCACTCCCCCTCCACCCAAACCCCACCCTTCGCAGCCGCCTACACGTTCAAAGGCACCACCGACAACACCCCCGAAATGTGCCTCCCCGCCGCGCTAGCCTACCGTGCCAACCTCGGCGGCGAAGCTGCAATCCTGTCCTATTGCCACAACCTCGCCCGCTCAGCTGGCGCTCGCGTCGCTGAGGTTTTGGGCACGAGAGTATTGGAGAATGAGGAGGGAACGCTAGGGAATTGCTGCTTTAGTAATGTGGCGCTGCCGCTGGACAATGCGGCGTTGCTGGATCTTATGCGCAAACGGGCGGGAGGGAAAGAGGGAGGGGAGGCAGATGCGGATGCGGAAACCAAAACAACGGAGGCGGAAGCAAAAGCAAAAGCCAAATTAGGCACGACCATCCTCAACTGGCTAACCCTCCAACTAGTGCACCGCCACGACACATTCATGGCCATCATCTTCTACGCGGACGAATGGTGGGTCAGATTGAGCGCGCAGGTGTACCTCGACATGGACGATTTCGAGTGGGGCGCGAACGTGTTGCAGGCATTGTGTGAGGAGGTCAGGGCGGGGAAGTGGTTGGGATGAGGGAGCGTGACGAGCAGAGAGCGCGGAGTCAATGGGGCGGAGGGGCGTTGTGATGCGGTGTGTGGACACTGTAGACATGTCTTTCGAGCAAGCACAATACGTCCCAGGGGGCAAAGTACCCGCATGTGTCGTTCGATGCGACAGCCCTCACGACCGCATCATTTCGAGGCTAGTAGAAAATCGTGGGGAGCGTGGCCATGTAGTCCGGCTCGAGCGAGCGAGAGAATTGCAATGGTATGCTGTGGGCTGCAGGTAGAGGATTGCAGTCACGTTCGTCCATCTGGGTGGCTGGGGAAGGCGGTGGCTCTAGGCGGTGGCCGGGAATGGCAATGGCAGTGGGCGCTATGAGTGCGCGTGTGGGGCCTGCGTGCCGGGACTGTAGGGGCGGGCATAATGCGTGTGTAAAGCCCGAGGGCTCAGAAGTGTCAGTATCGGTAGTAGTAGTCCACAGGCAGGGAGAGCAAGCTCAGTTGAGGCGAGCCAAGGCAAGGCAGGCGACCTCGACTAGGCAGTCAAGTAGGCATACTGTATACTGTACAGAAATGATAGAGCATTTTAGTTTCGTCTCAATGTCCAACCCAACCCGACTGCCACCACATCCTAGAGTCCAGCGGCAAGGCTTTTATCCCTGCGTCTGCTTAGCAGCGCCCTGAGTTCTTCGCTGGCTTCGATCTCGCCGTCACCGCAATCGTAATCGCTACCCACAGTATCCTGTCCCATTCAATCCATGCTCCTCTCCCCGCTTCCCCAACCTGCTCAACACCACGCAATCAACGCCTACCTCCTCCGCCTCCATCCGCCGACTCAGCTTCATGGCCACAACAATAACCGCCACGCCCAGCTTCCCTTCCCATTCAATCCATTCTCCTCTTCCCTCTTTCCTCTTCCCTCTTTTCCTTCCCCTCTTCCCCAACCTGCGCAACACCACGCAAATAACGCCTACCTCCTCCGCCTCCTCCGCCGACTCAGCTTCATGGCCACGACAACAACCGCCGCCCCACCCGGTGTGCAAAAGCGGGCGAATGTTCAATATTAAGCGCATCAGTGGCGTGCGCTCATGAGAGAGACGAGGTGAAGTGAGGTAAGGTGACGCGACGCGAGCGACGTCGATTAGCACTGCATCCGAGAGTGCGTGTGTATCGACTTTTTATTGTTAAGTAATTCGGCTCGACTGCTACGCCTGACATCAACAGTATCGCACACATCCAGTCAATCTCCCTCCTCACGCGCGCACGCACGCACACACCCGCTCACCTACCTCCTCCGCCGCCTCAACTTCATCGCCACAACAATCGCAACGACAAATACCCAATCAACACCCTCTCCAACCCAAATCCCGACTCGTTCCCCTCCAGCACGCCACATGTCCCTCTTCAGCCGCGCAAGCACCACTTCCCGCCCGCGCGGATCCAGCTTCACCAGCGTGGCCGTGTGATCGTTGAGACCTGCGCCGCGGACGAGGAGGTCGATTGTTAGTGCTGGTGCTGGTGCGGCTGTGTTGAGAGAGGTGGGATTGGGAGAGGCGAGATTAGGCTTGGAGTGGGTGGAAGAGGTAGCCGAGGCGGCGGTGTTGGATAGCGTGATGTTAAAGGTGGAAGACGTGGAGATGGAGGCGCTGTTGCCGTGGAAGAGGCTGGAGAGGGGACTGTGGCCTTTCATTGTCGCTACGGGGATAGAGGTCGAGGGGAAGGAGGCCACGGGCGGGAGGAAGAGCTGAAAATTCGATATTGAAAACGGCGTGCATGTCATGCTTAGCACGAGCTGTGCCTCACTTGCGCTTCTACCGCCGCTGGCTGGGGCGGCACCACCATCTCGACTGTTACGAAATTGCCCGAGTGTGAAGAAATCTAAGTTCTGGTGGTTAGCAAGTCATAATTCATCATCAAATTGTAGTCAGCAGCATAGCCACCAATATGACGACGGCGGCGTGGGGAATGTGATGGCAAGGGAATCCAATGGTAGACTCACCGACGCGATTTCGCGGTCCCCACGAGCCTTTGCACTTCATCACGGCTTCGCCACTACTTTTGGAGTATACGATCCAGTCGCCCCCGGAAATCGACAAGTCCTGCTTCATTTCCAGCTCTAGCGGCACAGTGGAGCAAAAGCGGGCGTCGAAGCCTATGTATTGTCGATGTAGCGGCTGCAAAGGTGTATCCGTAGCATGTCCAGTCGATGGCATGACTGTGGGAGAGTGCTGGGAGGACGTGGCCGTATCGTAAGGGGGCGGTGCTGCATCGAGCTCTTGATATACAGTCTTAGTCGCCGTAACATTGACGGGTGCATCTCTCATGAGATCGAGCTGAAAGTCAGTAGGGTGAAGACTACGTCGGCGTTGGGGTCTGTGCATGTCACTGGTAGACATTGATGTCGTCGCGCTCAACAATGTTGTGAATGCCAAATGTTAGAGAAGTGTGAGAGTATGACTATGGAATAATCTTTTGGAATGTCCACACTGAATCGCACACAGTGATGATAGGTGACAACGATGGAATATCATGTGTTGAAATAGCACCGCCCAGGCTTCATCGATGAAGGAGGCAGTGAAGTTATCAGATGACACAAAGCTACGGCGAGTACTCTAGTACTTCCAGCCTCACACAGTCATCAACAACCAGCCAGGACGCGGCAGTGTATTGAATCCCCATCAAGCAAGGAAAGTCAAGCTGGTAAGAGGTTTTCAATGGCGGGCGGGATGCTTTGCTCACTTGGCGAGAGATACATGGGAATGGCCACAACACTTTCAACAGGTAGTGGTCAGAATGTCTTTGAGTTCTGAGACTAAAGGCTGCTAAAGAGGAAGATGACGCCGAGGGGGAGGGAAGTGATGCCTCCTGAAGCTCGGGCTGAGGAATCACGTGCTTGTTTTAGGTCGAAACTACTGAACCCTGACCCGAAAACTCCAGCGCTTGGCGCGAACGACGAATCAGGGGTAGCATCAGGAAGAGACAGCAACAGATGCTAAAAATGGCCATCCACAAAAACATCGCATCTTCTGCTGCAATCAACATATTCCACCAACGCATCATGTCACGCACTGCCTGGGACATGAAGTGCTCGATCCGATAATGATGTAATCAAGACCACTCTGAATATACCGCACAAGGCTGGCGGAGATTTCGAAACCCCGCAGTAGCGGCTATATTAAGACAAGGCCGGTCCACTGCAGACTCCACTGCTGGCCTCGTGCGAATGAGGCAACAAAAGAGTTTAAATCATCCTGAAACCCGTCTGATCTGTGGACGTGGACATCTCATCTCCTCCTCCTTGTCCTTCTTCTTGTATATATCCTCTTGCTTGTTTGCTCCTCTCTACCTTAAAATACAGTACCCTCTCTGTGATCAACCGCAACCATGAAGTCCAGCATGCCAATCGAGCTGGTGTCGATTGTGACTCTTGCCCTGACGACCACAATCACGAATGCCTTTGCGTTTGGTACTTGCCTTCTCAAAGTCATCATATCACGCAGTCGCTCATTTTCCCACAGATTTCACATTCAAGCCTCAACTTCAACACAGTTACCTCACACCACGCGCTGCTTCGTGCGGTCCAGATTCTGCGTCGGGCCGCACAATTGGCTACTACCAGCTAAATGCAGATCAAAGATCTTGCGACACCGTATCCATTGCCTCGCTAAACACCGATGGTTTGTCTCATCTGTACGTGGCTTTTGCCGAGTTCGACCCAACAAACTTCACAATCACTGCCACAAACAACACGAATCTCGCGGCGTACGGCAACTTCTCCAGCCTGCAAAGCTCAACCCTTCAGACGTGGATCTCGATTGGAGGCTTCGCATTCAGTGCCACGGGAAGCCCGACCGAGCAGGCATGGTCAAGTATGACATCGTCGTCGGCAAATCGTGCCACTTTTATCAGTTCGTTGAAGTCATTCATGACGCAGTACAAGTACCAAGGTGTCGACCTTGACTGGGAGTTTCCTGGCCAGGCTGCCAACGGCGGAAATAGCAATGACAAGGCGAACCTTGTATCACTTCTGAGCGAGATGAGAACCTCGTTTGGCACCGACTTCGGCATCAGCTTGACCTTGCCAACGGATGCTGGCTACCTCGCGAATTACAACTTGCCTGCACTGCAATCCAGCGTGGATTGGTTTGGCCTTATGGTATGTCTTCACGATGTCCTTGCAAAGTTTCCTTCTGCTAACAAGTCATCAGTCATACGATCTCTACTCCTACAGCAACACCACCCCATACGTCGAAGGGCACACCGACATCCGCATCATCAACTCCACCGTCGCCACCCTAACGTCCGCGGGCGTAGACATGTCCAAAGTCAACATGGGCCTCGCAGCCTACGGCCGCGGCTACACCCTCTCCAACAACACATGCAACTACATCGGCTGCCCTGCCAGCGGTCTCAGCACAGCTGGCCCTTGTGTCGGCGAGGCTGGAGTGATGTCGCTGACCGAGATTCAAAACATGGTTGCGCAGACCAACGTCACGCCGCAGTACAATCCAGCCACCGAGATGATGCAGATCAGCTATGGCAATCAGTTCGTGGCGTATGACGATGAGTACACGTTCTACCTGAAGAAGCAGTTTGCGGATGCCAACTGTATGGGCGGCACGATGATGTGGAGTGTTGATCTGGACAATGGGCTGGCCAAGTATGTTTTGCGCTTTCCTCTTCGTCATGCAAACGTGCACATCCCTAACACATTCCACAGCATCCCCGACCTCGCGCAAACAACCACCGGCACCTGCGGTACGCAACACAACAACACGATATGCGGCACCTGGGCGGCTGGTAGTTGCTGCTCAACATACGGCTTCTGCGGCAATACGACGCAGGACTACTGTGGCGTCGGCTGTCAGTCAGGAGGCTGTAATGCATTGCCAGAGATCTCTCACGCTGCCGCTGGGACGGGAAACTCGACAGGCTCGGCGAAAAGTGCTGCAGTGAGATCAGGTGAGGTGGCCTGGATCGCACTGGTGGCGGGAGTGCTTGCGAGTACGCTTGTGCTGTGAACATTGAAAGGGTTGGAAAAGTGTTGATGTCGCTTCTGGGTCTTGGGAGCTCGGAAACCGAGCGCGCATAGCCTCTGTTTGTATAGTATCTGCTTCCTCTTTTTGTATAATATCTTCTTCCTTTCTAAGAACAAAATTCAGAGCTTGCAAACACTGATGCTGGTCGAGGCACGCCACACACGTGACTACGTGATTGGTGCTAGCTCCGACGCGATAGCTCTTCTTCCTTCATCTTCTACTCATCAAGTATAAACGCACTCTCACGTGAACCTGTTTTGATCAGCAAGACTGATGATGGCCTTAGCGACATTATCCATAGATACGACGTCAGTAACACCAGTAACATTGTCAAAGGACCTGATAGCACCCTCATCTACCCACGTCGAAATTATGATTTGTGACCTGCGATCCTGTGGACCAGTAGCTGATGCATGAGTTCAGACCGCTGGAGTATGAGTATCTCTGGCATCAGTTACAAGATGACTACGAAGAGATGATCGAGGCTTGTGCTAGTCAGGGTTTCATGATCAATATCCTCAACGAAGACCTTCCCATGAGCGAGCTGATGCCTGAGGAGCATATATTCCTACTTTGTCGCGACTTGATAGAGTTTTGCCATTTCTGCTAGATGACTGCGTTTGCTGTGATGTATTTCGAGGTATGCAAGAGGAGTACCCTCTACAACAATGCGTTCGATCATCAGCTAGATATACATGCCGAGTCGGATATACCCGCGGAATCAGAGACGCCCATAGGCTGGATTCATGAACCTCAAACTGACTTCGTACATGGAAACCAACGGCCCGAGGATTGGGTTTCCGGCAATATAATCGAGTGGACAAGACCATAGCTGGAGAGCAGTCCTGAGCCGATGACTGACGAGGATGAGAAAGATGCCGACAGCGAATGTTTTGGCTAGCAAAATGGGAGACATCGAATTCCGGATCGCAACATATATCAGATACATCATCTCAACTCAGACGTTCATCGCAGCCTGATTCCAGCGTGGCAAGCCCAGCCTTTCCCAATTAACTTCTCTCGTCCTGGTGCAATTCATTCCACTGCTCATCCGTCAGGGTCAAACCCGGCAGAATACAACAAGAACAGTTCCTGCCAGCAGCAGGATTGCTGCATCGGTGATCCTACTTGCACCAGATACAGCAGGCACGACAGAAGTCGCCACTAGTGCCATTGTTGTACTGCTTGCAGTGGCCCAGCCGTCAACAGGTGCAGTCGATGCTGGTAAATACTGGTAAGCACAAAGCACGACGGAAGCTATTGGTGAACTCACTCATCGATGATGTGGAGGTCGAGGTTGAAGTACTCTGACTCCTGGTACTTGCCGAACTAGTAGTACTGCTAGTAGCACGGCTGCCAGCAAGGCTGCTACCCGAGCTCGAGCTTGAGCTTCAGCGTGAAGTGGAAGTCGAGCTTGAAATGAACTGTGGAGAGAAAGTCGAGCTTGAGCTGGACTTCGAGTTGGAAGTCGAGCTGGGCTAGACTCTGGAATGATAGTCGAGCTTGCGAATCTCTTATAACCACCACGGGCACAAATCTAACCCGACAGACAGCAGCCAGCGCCATCATCACAGCAAGTATAGCCCTGCCCGAAACAGTAACCACCGTCGCAGCAATCATACCCCACATCACAGGCGCCAATTTCGGGCGCTACACAACAACGCTTCGTCGCTTTAACACAGATCGTGCCTTTGCAGGTGTCAGCCGTTGGTGGACAGCATTGTTTGGGATATGGCAAGTCCGAACGGCAGTGCATCCGTGCTGCACAACACATCCAGAGAGGGGATGAGCAGACGAACTTTTAGGAGTCAGGATTGTCGGCGAAGGGAGCTTTGCGTCGAGCATACCGTGGCCATCGATGATACAGACCTCCTGAAGAATCTGTCTCGCCTGTTTGGAAGTTTGCATGACGTCGAAATCGAACGGCAGGCGTCTGCCAGCGGTATGAGATGCGTTCGAGCTGTATACTACAGCGCCCCGATCTACGTGGGAATTGTAAGTTGGCGAGAGCATCAGTGGCATTGTACATGCCATCAACGGGACCAAGACAAAGCGATGACGTGCCACGTTCGCGATAATCAGCAGTCGTGTCAGTTGTGTCTCGTCTCGACGATTCGTGAACGATTGAGGAACGAAGCACAGTTCCAACAGCATGGTTCAGAACTTTCTGAGCTCATAGCTCAAGGTAAGCAGGAGATTAGTTTGGGGTATCACAATCGTGCATCCGGACTGAAACTCGAAGGAACAGGCCAAGTACTCGGCACTTATGCTATGATGCGGGGAAAGCGTCTCTGCACAGTGATCAGGAAAATGTGTAGTCTCGTTGTACTCTGCGTTGTTTCTGAAAACTGCACTCCCTTTCATCCCCTTGTCAATGCTATCTTGACGCTAGACTTTCTTTTGTGTAAGTTCATGGCGTGCAAGAGACACGAGCATGTTCTCGCACACATGAATCGCTGCAGACGTAGCACAGCCTCTCGCTCCATGAGTGCAGTCGTCCTCGTGACTATGCTAAGCATACTGCGACATACAGAAGCTGCATTTCCGCCTTGGCTGGTCACATGTCCCAGTGCGAGCTGACAAAGGTTCACCATAGCGTCGTTGCAATTACTGAGCTGCATACTCTTCCTCTCAGGGGGTCAACGCTGGCACCAAAGCTCTATCCCAGTCCAGCGCCATCGGTTCCGCTATCGAGCTCATCGGTTCGAAATGGAGTTAGAAGGAAACGAGATCATGCAGCTGTTGTGGATATGCAATTTCCAAGATATCGATGCGTCTCAGCATTTTTTGCCGACGATAGCATCAAGGTCTATGTCCTGTACTTGTGCAGCTTTCAAGGTAGAAGGAAAGGAGATGCTACGAGATGTCAATCGCAGGCGGCATACGGGGAGTCAAATGGCTGTAATGCCCTAAGCTGCCTGAAGCCTGACAATACTTGATATTCAGTCGTATCTTTACAGCTTGGCCCAAACTCTCCAGGACAAATAACCTTCACATTCCCCTCCCACCTCCACTGTCCCCCCCACATTCACCGCACATACTCACACCTCTCCGCAATCCCCACCAACATAGCATACGCCTCATGCAGCACCATCCTCTCCTCGTCCGTCCACCCCGGCGGACTCATCAACCCAAGCCAATCCCTCAACGCCCTCATCCGTTCCGCCAGCTGTTCGGCCCAGTCCCAGAGTTCGGCTTCGACGTCGATGCGCGTCTCGATGTTGGTGCTGGCTTTGTTGGCGGCGTACCAGGTCAGCTTCTCATTGATGGTTATGTAGGATGCTTGGATCTGAAGGACGAGCGGGCGGGGTTAGTAGAGTTATTAATGTAGGAGGAAGTGCGATGGGATGGGATGGGATGGGATGGGATGTGGTGTATGAACGATAGACAGGGAGGGCCGATGTGGACGGTGGTCCCGGAAGAGCAGAAGGTGAAGGTTCCAGAAGACGAAGCTCACCTGCTCGTAGACCTGGGCAAAGCGCATCTGCAGTGCCTCATCGTCGCCCGTCTGTGCCAGCCGCGAAAAGATGGAGAAGGTCGGATTGATGTTGAAGAGTCTGTAGCGAAGAGCGCTCTCCAGATTGGCACTGGTAGGTGGTGGTGGTCTGTTCATTTCCGCGGCAGCCAGAAGTCTGTCAGCATGAAGTTGCGCCGTGCGCGCTGATATATATCGCTTGGGAGTAAAGGTGATCTTGTAGACGCCGTCCTCCACGTGGAGCGTACGCAGCGGACGAGGCTTGCGGTGTTGTACGGCTTGCCAGTGATCGAGTTTGCGCGGCAATCGATGGCGTTCTCGTTGGCAGCGTTTTCGTGCTACGGGAGGGAGGGGTGACATGGCGAGGTGCTTCTTATATTCGGGGGATGGAGGCGAGGTTGGTGGATGGGTTGGGATACCGCTGGTGTGCTGTAACATGCATGGGCGCTTAGGGATTGCGGTACCTTGGGGATGTCGCACAACATTCCACGAGCTCTTACAACACCTTGCAACGACTTGGCAAGTTGGTACAGTACGTAGTGCACAGTTCCACCCGCCGCGGTAGCGCACCGACCGAAAGTTCTACTCTCACGCATCGCGCCTCCCGATGCTGTGCAAACATGCTCCTATATCAGGCTTCTACCTCATGCTACGTTCCTGCCGGATGCAAGCGTCTTTACATCCTTGCACGCACATGATCCTGGTTGTGCGATGAGCCTGGCTGAACACGATGAACAACCTGCAAGCCCTACTCGTGAGCGCCAATTTCGCAATGGCATATCGACAGAAACTGGATAAGCTGTTCGAAATCGATGAGGTAATGGATATGCTGTGGGATCGAGCACGGACGCCAACTATAAGCTCGCACATCACAATGCTGAGGGAGGAGGTAGAAACTACTTCTTTCATTGTTGCGACAGCGTCACCATCAGTTCACAACATGTCACCAGATCACTAACAAATTCCACCAGTTTCTCGACGGCCACTCAGTCTGCTCGGACCATCTCGATGCCTACGAAAGCCAATATGCGTATCTACCTTGCTCTGCGCAGCGCGCGCTCGAAGATCAGCTCATACTGCGCATGACCGAGGTGGTCGAGAATGTGGCCAAATATACGACAGGACATAACGCTGATGCCTGCGTATGAGCTTCTCGGGCAGAGGGCGGGCTCAAGACACCCTCGTGAGATCGTAAGAGAGGCTGTGGATAGGATTGATGAGGTGTTGGCGCAGTGTTCGTGGGCGTCATGAGGATGAGGGGTGATCAGGTTGGAACGTGTGTGGAGGTGGAGACATCAGAATGCCGAGAAGTCGCCGAAGCGGAGTCTTACTATTTGTCAGCTTCCAGCTACAGTATTTATGACCTCAGCTGTCGTCTGTTTGTGTTTTAACGCGCAGACCCATGTCTGAGAAGGTTCAATTCGGCGTGAAGTCCGGACGAGCTGAGCGCACACTACTTTAGAAAGCTTCAGAGACGCGGAAAAAGCGGGATAAGTCCGTCATTTTCACTCTCGCAGGTCGGACACCCTGCAAGATCCCTCTATACGAAGTATCCTTGACTGCTGAGATGGGCGGAAGGTATCTGGTCGACCGGTCTCAGCTGAAGCATCATCAAGAACTGGTGCTTCAATCTCATAAGGAGCATCCCTGTACAAAGCAAGCTGCACCGAGCTGGACATTTGACACTAACGCCCGGCTTGAGAGGCATTGCATAGAGACCGTCAGAACGGGCAAGATGTCCTTGATCATACCATCTCGAAGAAGGGGACTGAGATAGCGTCCACATACAGTCTAAATCTTGAGTCTCATTCAAGGACAGTGGATTCCTCTTACTTGTCCCAATGGCCTGGCATAATTGCAGGGTATCAAGCAAGACATCCTGTTGGTTCACAGCGACGTTGATGTAGAGTATGTATAGGTATCGACCCCGATCTGCAAGAGGCAATGGGACTGAAATGTCGGCCTGGAAACGAGGACAGCGCTGCTATCCTTAATTGTGAAGGTGGCAGGACGAACTCAGAATATAATTGCCTGCAATGTACTGATGAAATTGATCATGACGTTTTGTCTTGAACGGACATTCGCGCAAACTTGTGTTAAGTTATGTCCTCGATAAAGCCAGAACTGACGCTTGTCGGCGAGTGCTGAGCGCACGTTGGCACTACTGCTTTCATCTTCTGAGCATCTTCTGAATCTGCTATAGGCATGTACAGAGGGATTGCTCTTCTTGGATACGCTGGTCACGTTCGTGGGATAGACTGGGACAACGCGGAACAAAGAACAATCCGCAATGTATGAAAGCACAAGCGGGTATGGATGAGACGCACAGACAGGTGTGGATGGATGAGGAGAAGTACAGAGACAACAGAGAACTTTCGTTTGTAGCAACTTGCTATGGTTTCGCTGACATAACCAGGATGTTCTCTCAGTTATGGGCGTCTCGATTGCCACTTGCCGCACATGTCGACCATTGCCTCGATCTGCGGCGCATCGCGGCTCGATACTTTACCGACTCAACAAAAGGGTGTACTTCGCACAAAGATCCTTCACTTGGCCCGCGATCAGGTATTCGTCCCCATATTCCACCTGCAGCCGCAGCAGCAAAGCGCGGATTGCCTGGGATTTCTCCATGAACTCATTCAAACAGCTGTGCACGTCCGGCAGGTCCAGGATTTCTGTACTTGCAGTAGCAAGGCGACTGTGGGAACGAGAAGTTGTTCTGGCTCAAAGAACTTGATCTTGTCGTTGAAGGAGACAAAAGTCACATCCAGCTACGAAAAGGGAGATGTCAGTTCGCGCTGAATGTGCTGAGGGTCGTGGCGACTTACCCTGTCCAGCGATGCTGTGATGGCGGTTGACAGTCCATCCCGGAGTTTTAGCAATGTCGAGGTTCGCAGTAGACCCAGCACGCGGAGCGTATTCCGCATCTCCTTCTCTTCGCGAAGAACTGGGGATCCGTCTCGAGAAGCATCTTCTTGAACCTGATCATGTGGTTGAAGACCAGCGAGGGTGGATGTGCCAGCTCGATCATCTTGCGATGAACATCCACATCACGCGTCTTGTCATCGTGTGGCGTGCCGTGCATGAGGTCACCCTGTATCGTGTGCTCACTACAATCCTGCAGGCCATCGAGATACCACGCTCCCACGTTCTGATAGTCTTCGAGAACGATGTGCAGGCCAAGCACCATCACGCTCACGCTCATAGGTCGTTCATTCTCTCGATCTTCGTACTGTTGTAGAACCGTCTCGAGCTTGGTGTATGTGACTTGCAGGGAGCGGAAGAACGACTCGACACGCTGTACGATATCAGGCAAGGACTCCAGCTCAGTCTTCATCGAGAAGTGGGCACTCATGAGGCTGAGTGGATTAGAGCCGGAGAACAGATCCTTGTGCTTGCGCCGT
>Ga0058698_10000832_pt1 | contig 15515 bp, 11 predicted proteins | sample AgamicAsSfe_FD_67288 | JGI IMG/M metagenome (GOLD analysis project Ga0058698, IMG submission 67288) | Agave microbial communities from Guanajuato, Mexico - As.Sf.e | ecosystem: Host-associated > Plants > Phyllosphere > Phylloplane/Leaf | place: Guanajuato, Mexico | collected 2012-05-30
TTCATGACACCATCCGTACCTGAGAGTATCCGATAAGGACAATCTGAGTGCTAGGGCACTTCTGGTTGTAGGCAGTAACGGCCTTGACAACCGCTGCGGTTCCTTGAGAAGCGGAGTTGTCGTAGGATACACCTCCGCAGGACGAGCCTCCACCGCAAGCTGGGTACACGATGGCTTCGGAGCCCGCACCAGGGTAGGCGGACTTGACCGAGTTTACAAGCCCGGCAGCGGTACCGTAGCCATTGCTTTGGGGTTGTGTGGTCTCACGAGCTCCGAAGATGTAGACCTTGGGGCAGCTCTGACGCTCAGCGATCTCGACAGGGCCGGCGGCGGCGAGACCAACAAAGAGAGCTGCTGCTGCGGAAAACTTCATGTTGACGTTGGAGGAAGTGGATACTGTGCTTCGGATTAAGTTGAGATGTCAAGGAGTTGTGATGATCAAGTCTGGGCAGCGGGCGATGTGTTTATAAAGAAAGTTTCATGTATCCACTGCAGCTGTCCTTTAGGCAAAATTAATCGCCTCGTCTATACATCATGCCCTATCAGTGGGGTACAAAGTAATGTTTTGCTTTGTCTTGGTGCACAGATGGTCCTTTCATCCGTCGTCGCAATTTATCTGAACAGTCCTGTGATGAAGATCGGACAGGGATTATTGCCGTAGCCCACGTCTGTTTCATGCAGAACCAAGCCTCGGCTGTCTGGGGTACATATAGATCCTAGTGTCTTCGGGAGAAAAGCGACCAAGCGAGCAAATAGAGGGCTGCAACGTATAGGACCCTCGGTACGTCGCGCGATGGGTAGATGGATGGCGTCGCGGCCGCGTGGTCAGATGATGTACCGGCGTGGAGCCGAACCGTCCTGGCTAAATGGGAATTCTCGAAAAGCTTGGGTTTGAAGTTTAACAATCCGGGGTAAAATGCTTGTTTTTGTGAGCCTCAGCGCTAAAATACTGTACCTGATGACGGATCAAGCATAGCTTCCGGATGTGCGTGAAGAACGCGTATATCGAGTATAGGGTCAAGAGAACTGATAGTGCTTGGAGGCTAAGTAGCCCTCATCGCCCCTTCAGCGCCCTCTCAGTCTCGGTGCTCATACGTTGACTCGGCGGTGTCGGAAGCAGACAGTGTCGTTCTAGTGCGACTCAAGGGCGGTCTGGTCGTACGAAGCGATAGAGAGCTCTCCTAATAATGAAACAATTATAGGGCGGGTCTGTCCGACCGCCATGTTTCAAACACCGGCCGGTCCACCACCAATTAATGCAGGAGCAGCTCGAAGAGAAGCGAACGCGTCCAACAGAAGCATGAGAGAATTTTCAATAGCAGGAACCTGTGATGTGATTAGATATAAGCTTCCTGAGGCGGAGAGATAGGTATTTCGAGGTGACGTCATTGCTGCTTGTCACGACTGGCTCCGGTATCGCGCCACCTCTAATCTTGCACTTGACATTCAACAAACCCCCAATCAAAACCGCCCGAGCCTTGTCGCCTTAAAGAGAACGCTGGTGATCAAGTTACCATCCCGCAAATATGGAGGATGATATGGATGAAAGCATACTCATCTAGGCAGGTACTTGCAGCTTGCTTCTGCGAACAAACAGCAGGCGCAGCTAGAACTCGTCACGGAACCTCATAGATAGAGTGACGCTTGGGAACATTCAAGAGCGCTGTTTGTAACAGGCAGACATGTAATTCTTCTGCGATGGAGGCTGTAAGATGAGCGCAGGATAGGCGAGGTAGTGGCGCAGTCAAGCGAGCAAGGCTCAGCCTTCTTGCTTATGAGACATGATTCCTTCGATCCTCTCGTCCTCTTCCACCTTACACCACGGAAGATCAGACTCTGCAGTATGTCCTTGCGAAAAAGCGTAAGCGACAATCACTTGAATCGGACGGCCGGCAGACATGGTACATCGGGCGAAGAAAGCGGCATTACGAGCCTAACGATACACGCAACGGACACGCGGCTTGATATGATTAAGAGTTGGATCAAAGCATGCGACGAGCACCACGGCTCACCGTGTTGTATACCAAAAGCTGACGCAAGTATATGGCCTATGTGGGTCATCGACGTCGTGGATGGATGCATAGTCGAAGGCGGTATTGCCGACCGTTATCTCACACTAAGCTACGTTTGGGGTGGGGTACAAACGTTACAAGCAACCACTGCAAATATCGAGCAACTCAGGCAGCCTGGAAGTCTCACCAGAGACAAAGTGGTTCTGCCCAAGACAATACGACAGGCTATAGACGTCACCCAGCTACTTGGAGAGCGACACATCTGGATAGATCAATTATCGATCCTACAAGATGATGAAGAACATAAACATGGTCAGATTAAACACATGGCGGAAATATACGCAAATTCTTATCTCACGCTTGTTGCTGTTACGGGCAAACTAGCGGACTCCGGTCTGGTTGACGACATCGATCAAATGCTGAACGAAACTCCCCTCAACAAGTGGCATGATAAGCATCATACAACTGCATTCATGGACATTCATAGTACATGGAGCCGTCGAGGGTGGTAAGTGGCACACAGTATAAGCTATGATTCGAGGTGCATAAACTAATGGTTTACCTGTTGTGTCTTAGGACTTTCCAAGAAAGAGTATTTGCGCGGCGTACTTTATCCTTCCTTGACCTCGTTCCAGATGTTGCTAGGCCCGGCGATCCATGTCCCAAGTCTCTATATTGGGTATGCCAACAAACATGGTGGTATGATTACCATCCTGATCCCACTGTAACAACAGAATCATGCAGATCGCTTTACCAGGGTGTGACCGATGTGTGGCTTAGCCAAGGTCACCGTTGGCCCAACTTCTATCGTTACCTAAAGCTTTGCGAGTCATACTCAGAAAGAGTCTTCACCTCTGATTCCGACGTTGTTATAGCATTTGCAGGTGCTGCCACTTTACTTGCAAAGTCGTTCCCTGGTGGCATACTGTACGGACTTCCTGTAATATTCTTTGATATTGCACTTCTATGGAATTATTCCGGGTCCGCATGCGCGAAAAGACCGTGGGATGCGACCAGCGATGAGAGCAACCGACCGCCGAGTTGGTCATGGATGAGCTGGCGCGGACGCTTGGACACGATTAACCAGGCTCATGTTTTTGAAGGAATGGCATGCGCGGATGACCCTGAAGAGATTGTATACAACATACCATCAACAGTTGTCATTACTCCACTTGTTCAATGGTACTTCACTGGCGTAGGAGGCGCACAGATTGCGATTGCGAACGAATACCACAAGTACAAGCATTTCGCACAAGATGGCGAAAGTGCCCCGCCTCCCGGATGGATCCGAGCTGAATCTTCATCTAGCAGCTCTGATTCGGAGAGAGAGAATGTTTACATTACACCAGCTGCCCCTAGGTTCGAATTTCGTTTCCCAATCCCACTCGTGGATTCGTCGTGCTCAGAGATAACGATACCGATGCCTATTTCGAATCGAATCACATGTCAGGCTGAGCACGCCTACTTCTACTTACGTCAGATCAAGCCCATAGGTCATCTTGAGCCCATACTTTTGCACATCCTTGACACCATGAGGGAATCTTCAGGTGTCATCCGCCTGCCTGGGGACTGGCATGAATCACATCTTGAGACCGAGATGGGAGTCGAACTGATCGCAATTTCGACCGAGAGTAGAGCGAAATATGAACTCTATCACGATGACTATTTTCCTCGGGAACATCGTAAGCCTAACGGCATATGGGACCTCTACAACGTCCTTTGGATTGAATGGACAGACGGTGTCGCCTACAGAAAAGCCGTTGGTCAGGTCACGAAAGCAGCATGGGAAGCAGCTGACCGGGAGCTCATCGATGTCGTACTTGGTTAAGAAGGGGTAGTGTTGATATCGCAGTTACATTTGCTATATTCTTATTTCAACTCACGCCAGAGCACACCCTCGCTTTCAATACTATGTTGCTCATCTCAGAGTGCTCTCCCCACTCATCCCCGTACTTTATGAGGCCTGGAAAAGCGCAGAACAGAAATTTGCGATCAATTTCCATGTCAGTATCATCTTCCATAGCGGGATCAACGTCGTTCACAGTTTCCATGGTACGGTCATCGAACTGCATATTGTCGTCTTGTCGGCGAAAGAAGAGTAGCTTGTAACGCGCTTTTTGTAGGGCGAGTGTTCGTTGCAAGCCCATTGCGTCTTTCAACATACCGGCCAACGTTGACTGTGCGTTGGGCGCAAGACTCACAGAAGTCAGCGTGAAGAGTATATGGCTAGCCTCTCCGGCGAGTCGATGTATTGACGCTTCGCTCTCTTTCTGGATATCCCCATTTGCTTCGCTGCGCTCGAGGACTTGTACCGTAGCGCGCACCCACTCTCGATGTGCGGTACCAAGGTGTTGTGTGCGCTCAGCAAACTGTCGCAGCGCACCCAGTGGACCTGTGCTAGGCAACCCAAATACGATCGAATTGTCAAAGACTTGCATAAGTGATGTCGAGACAACGGCTTGGTACAAGGCAAGTTTATCCGTGCTCTGTATGCTAGCCCTGTATTGCGGATTCAATGCGCGAAGCACATCTTCAGTCTCTTTTGGAAGGTTATCGAGGTTCAATCTTGACCGCCTAAAGTTCGAGACAGTCCATTCTCGCACGCGATTTGCAAGTTGGGAGAACGATTCTGCGAGCTCGCTGTCTGTGATTTGCGAATCCGTACGCGTGAGCGAGGATATGCTTGACTTCAGTGCCAGAAGCTGCTGGAGCCTCTCTTGCGACTCTTTTTCGGCGGCATGGAGGCGTAGTCGCAAGTCGTCTGCCTCCCCTCTTGACTGCGGTCGGTCAAGGCTGCGTGGATACAATCCGTCATGCGATGCGAGTTGTTCTTCGAGCTGTTCTTCGAGTTGCGCGACTCGGTAGCGCAAATCTGAGTTCTGGCGCAAAGCATCTTCCCTCCCATTCCCTAAGTGTCCCGGCACTCCAGTGTCTCTTTGGAGGCCACTCGACCCGCCAACCGGGGCTCCACCCGTATTCGAGCTCTTCTCAGCAAGTTGCTGCCTGAGTTCCTCGATTGTGTCCTGATCCGCTTGTCTAGAATGTCTCAGTCTCGACAAGTCTTCTCTGGCCATCTCCTGCTCTTCTCTCGCGATCGCCAGAGCTCTTTCGAGGTCCGCGACTCTATGTGATATCCGCGTAGCATCATCGCCTGGTGGCAGCATCTCTGGTCTGTTGATGAACTCATTGCTGGGCCCTGAAGGTGCGGTATCGCTCGGGAGATCTACCACACCTCCACTTTTGCGCTTCAGCATATCATTGAAGGGGTATTTGCGTCGGTGTACTTCGTCTTTTCTCGCATTTGGAGCAGCGATGGCGGCTTTCGGTGGAGTGACGACGGTATTCGCGGAGGTCTTGGTCGATTTCGATATTAGTCTCGTGCCGCGCTTCAAGCGGTGAGCAGATTCTGCAGACGTTAATACATACTAAAGTCGTTGGCTTGAAGTGCTGAAACTGACCAGAACTCTTTCGTTCGGTCATAGTTGAGCCCGGGGCGCGTTCCGATTTAGGGTCGCATCGGAACGAACTTCAGAGACGTGCTTCACCAGGACAAACCTTCAACACCCCGTTCGAGGAATATCACCGTCGCATGGCTCCATGTGGGACGGCAAGATTATGCCTGGCAGGACAGAATCCTGCAGCCTTGGGCGAGCTGATGATCACCAACTAGGGCCTGCAGCTGAGCATCTTCTCCAGCAATGGGTAGCGCGCCACTCCAGGCTTCGACATGACACTGACTGCGCATTTCGCCGGTGCCTGAATCATTCAATGTTTTTCAGGCAAACACATTCATGACCTCGACGTCTTTCCCGCGTCAACCTACACGTCCATGATACCCCGGTGCATTTTGGTAGGATTCAGCCCCGCGGTCTGACCCACGCGACATCTACGCGATCTACCAGAGCCATCAACACAAGCACCGCGTTCAACGCCACGAAGAACGACAATGAGCCATACGTTTCCGAACCGAGGGAGTAGTATCCCGTACACATTCAACCCCGGAAGCAATGCGACTGTCGACATAACCAGCGTGCCCGAAATAGGTGGCCCTACGAAGGACAGGTTGGTCGTCGGCGTTGACTTTGGAACCACCTACAGCGGTTGGTAGCGACTATTGCACAATATGCGACCGACACGATTGGACGCTGAAGCTCAATAGGTGTGGCTGCTGTATATAGTGCAACCCCTGACGACATCGACATCATCAAGACATGGCCCGGAGGGAACGGTAAGTTCTGTTTGAGATATACCGATGTCATGCCTCTCCAGACTAACATACACGCGCAGGCATCACTTCCGACAAAGTACCCACAGAAATTGGTTACAGCGAATCACCCCCCGCCAACGGCTCGACCTCCTCGCTCGATGCGTCCGCGAAACCCGCGCAAAACATAAAATGGGGCTTTCAATTCAAGCCAGAGGAGACGCGTCTCCGGTGTATAAAGCTATTTCTCGATAGGAACCAGAAACTGCCGCATTTTGTATCACCGCTCGAAACTGCTGCGCAATTACGCAAGTTTGAGAAGACGGTTATGGAAGCAGTTTCCGACTACCTATCGCAGATATACAAGCATACGATGGAAACATTGACACGGAGATACGGGGAGACGTTTATCAGTTTGACCAAGGTTGAATTCGTCTTGACAGTACCTGCTGTTTGGTCGGACTCAGCCAAAGATGCGACGCTCAAGGCTGCGGAGAAAGCTGGCATGGGCAACAGGCATGAGCTGAAGCTCATATCGGAGCCCGAGGCCGCAGCGGTTTATACCCTCAAGGCGATACAACCAAACCATCTCAAGATCGGAGACAATTTCATTGTTTGTGATGCTGGAGGTGGCACTGTCGACTTGATAGCCTACAAGATTACCCAACTCCATCCTCTGCGTGTCGAAGAATCGGCAGTCGGTACTGGCGGCCTCTGCGGCTCGACATTTATCAACTACCGATTCGAAGACCACATCAAGCAGCGCATTGGCACCGAACGTTACAATTGGATGCGCGAAAAGAAGGTCAAGACTTGGAATATGGGCTTGAAGTACTTTGAGGAATTTGTGAAGCGCAACTTCAACGAGGAGGAACACAATGAGGTCAACATACCTTTTCCGGGGCTGCCGGACGATGAGGAAGCAGGATTAGACTCTGGGTTCCTTGTCATGAGCGCAGAGCAGGTCAAAGAATTATTCGATCCAGTAGTCCAAGAGGTCATTGATCTAGTAGAAGGTCAGGTTCACAGTATAAGAGCGAAAGGAGGTTTGGTGTGTGGCATTGTCTTGGTTGGAGGCTTCGGACAGAGCAATTACCTCTACGGTCGAATGAAGTCTCACTTCAACAGCGCGCCCCCGCCTCCGTACACAGAAAGACCCACGCACGCTGTCGCATTGAACGCCTCGCAGGCCGTCGAGATATACCACCCCATACACGCATGGACGGCGGTAGTACGAGGCGCAGTACTGCGCGGGTTGGAAGGCAATATGGTCATTAGCAGAAGAAGTCGATGGCATTACGGAACCAGCTACGCGACAGTATTCGACGAGGCAAAGCACCCCATTTCCGATCGATATTGGAGTCCGCTTTGGGAGCGATGGATGGTGTCCGATCGCATGCAGTGGCACATCGCAAAGGTACGTAAATCCCGCACCTACCATGCCCATGACTGTCGCACTGCGTACTAACACTCCTGTCAGGGCGCACAAGTGTCGGAAAACCGACCCATATCCTTCCACTACACGCGCAACTTTCGCCCTGGCCAATCTCTCATCGTAGAAGACGACCTCATAGCCTGCGACTCTGACACGGCTCCTGACTCCTTCAAGAAGGGTCTCATCAACGTTTGTACACTTACTACCGACCTGAACACGGTGCCAAAGAGCTTGTTCACGCGGTTGACGACGACAAAGGGGGTGGAGTTTGATAATCTAGATTTCACACTGGATATGCGGTGTGAGAGTGCGGGATTGGTGTTTGAATTGAAGGTTGATGGAGTGAGATATGGAGGGGTCAGTGCGAAATTCCATTAAGGGGGGAATACGATAAAAGAAAGAGATAGGGTGAGGGTATGTATGCAGAATAGACGTCAATAGCAATAGAAATGAACATGAGCTATCCGATCGTGCAAGACACTTGTTGCTTCCGGGACAGGATCGTGAAGAGCATCGCTCGTTCAGCAAATTGCCGGTGCTTCTGTATAGATGATGCAAGCATCTGTAATTAGTCCAGCGGTCGTCGTGGTCCCGTTGCTTACAGGCAGTGTGAAGGATACCAATATGCGCTATCCGCAGGGAGGATCGAGAAGCTCGCATGATTTGACATAAAGCCTGTTGGTAGCGAAAAGAGTGGTGGTGGGTTGCCTTCACCGGCTATACGAATTACCTTGACGTGGCGCCAGCCACAGAAGAGCTGCTGAAGCTACGAGAGCAGATCGATGATCATTGCATTGTCGGCATCATCGGTGATGTCGGCATAGTTGCTATTGCAATTGAAAGCAAGGGCTTTGGGTTGCGTATGCCAGAAAATTTCAAGGTGTGCAGAGGTCATGTTTAGGTTTGAGTTAGGGTTGCGTGCACTACTCTATCTGAAGGCAGTAGTGGAGTTGGGCAGCGTATGTAGTGTTGCAATCCATCTGGGTTCCCACGTATGGGTGTAACGGATGTAAGGCCCGTTATGGATACAAGACCGATGCTATTCTCAGAGAATAAGTTCAACGCACGAGCAGGGTGTCAACTTTAGCCCAACATGCTTCGGATGATGGAATACCCATGTGGTGCTCGTGGGGCAAGCGCGATATACATCCAGGGGGTGGGGAAGGCCGGAAACCTAGTTTTGTACGAAAAGATTGTAGTCGTAAGAGACTGTTTAGTCACAGATTAGAAAAGTGCAAGTCAGTCAGCATACCAAGATAGTCATGTACCCTGGTCAGATGCGCGTTTACACTCCAAGCCCAAGACACGTAGACGATTTTAGGTTGATACACCTTCACCTAGGCTATCGTGACTGCGCTATGTTTCCTTTTTGTGACCACAGTACACCGGGCGAACAGCTTCCCGGGGACGTGTACACTTGCACACTTGGCAGTAATCGGAGATTGTAGTGCGGAACTAAAGACCCGACGATATGTGGTGTTGGCGATCCGTCTAGTTTTCCAAGGGGTGCGTCTGCTAGTGGAACCCCGCATTTGGGTTCCATATGCGAAGATCGTTGGTAGCGATTCTGTATTCACGATCGCTCGGGAAATATCCTCCCGCCTGTAAGATCTCGAGCGTGCAAGGTGGAGATTGCCGTGAGGGTGGAGTGAGATTGGTGGCGTGATAAACTTACAAGTATTGCCAGGTTTACATGGCGTTTGGAAATAAGACAAAGGCGTACCGTACCCATGCGAAGCAAGTAGTCTCTAGTGGGGCCTTTTCAGGCGCACACACAGTGAAGGGGTTTCGTTACTAGATCTGTTCTTACGTAGTGGAGCGACACGATACTGAATGCGGTAATTTGGGCGAATCATGTTTCGCGGAAGCTCGCCCGTCCACAACTGCCGCAAATCGGATCGGACGCTCTACCGGTGGCACGGGCAAATCTCCCGAACAAAGCCGATGGGAAAATGGTTCTTTTGATTCCCTCGAATCATTTCGTACAGGCACAACGATGCTACAACGGTGTGTCTCTCTCATGGCGTTGCTAGAAGATGCAAGCAATCAATGATTCAGGGTCTGTAAAGATCCTGCCGAGTCAAGTGCTGTGCATAGCTAGTCAACGGGACTTGCCTTTTCGCACATCCACTGCCACAATCCGCTAGAGATGTAGAGTTGTGAAACCAACGTATCATGACGACGGACCGATACCAAGATCGGCTCTTCGATTCGAGATGCACAAGCTGCAAGTTCTGCGTAGAGTACCATACTACGTATAACCTAGAGAAAATAGTGTCGTCGTTGGCGACCAAGTAGAACTATAGTTTTCCTGAACTGTTGTTCGGATATCTCCGTTCCAACTATACCCGGAGACTTATGACGTAGTCGGCAGAATGATTAGTCTGGGAAAGAGCCGTATATCGTACACATACCAGCTACACTTGTCAGCAAGTGAGGCTGTTTGCTCGTTAGAGCAAACGCTTTGGTATACCGGCTTTCTACCTAAATACAGAAAGGCGTCTCCGAAGGGGTTGAAGTTAAATCATAAGGCGATTCGACGGAAACCTCGCCAAGACATGATCAGCTATGACAGCTCGACGGAGCTTTCTCCGTAGCGTTCTGGTTGATTGTCGCAGGAAGGTTTGATGGTTCGGCTGTTGATAGCGTACGCTGGAGGCTATTGCCAACGTCGAACCGCGTCTAGAAATGCGCGATCGGCGTTATTCTCGCGATTCTCAGGCGAGCAATTGCGCGGCTGTCAACGTGTCGCGCCGACTCTCCTGAAGATCTTCGACTGAGTTTACCAAAGCGGACACTAGTCAACGTGATGTTGATCTCCAGCGTTCTGGTATAGGGATCCGCCATGTCGGGCAGGCAGTGTGGCAACAAGACTGGACATAGTCAGATGCGCTAGAAAACTTCGTGATTGCCAAGCTAAGATGGACTTGGTGTTGAGTGTGGTGTGAGGGCCTCAGCAAAACCGAAACAGCGAACAATGTCCATACGAAAGACATGCTAATTCGATCCAAAGGGGTGTGCTTAGTAGCGATATCTCCGGCCGAACCACTCTTGATGCTCTTCGGGCAGCTGTGCGCAATTTCATGAACACCCTAAGCTTCCGTACATTACCCAAAGTTTGATCGGAATGCCTTTACTCTAGGCAACGCTTCTATTCTCAACGCTCAGGACTCGTAGGTGTGGTTGTATGACTAGCGTATCCCCGAGTATCTGCCCGTGACTAACTCTTGAGGGTGCGGATTCGAGAACCAGAGAGCCGGGAATTATTGGTAATTGCTTTCAAAGCAATAAACTCGCCGGTGTATGATGTGGTCGCATAAGAAGGGCGATATTGAAGGTATGCAAGGGTGCATGACTCTAACATGCAGACGAACTGCCGTGGTGTTGGAAAGTGCCTTGATGGATAGTTGCTAGCGTCAAGTCGATTGTACTACCATGTTCCAATAGCACGGAATGCAGCAGGCACTGCGGGGGTTGTGATGCAGCCACAGTCATACACGCTTCTTGTCGACGTCCGAGGATACCGCAGTATAGCAGCAGTCGATGTTTGTGAGATGCGTGGGGTTGTGAAAGTAACATTCATAACACAACGCGGACGTGGGGGTAACTGCTGCATACTCGCACTGGCATGGCAAGGTAGCACCAAGGCTACGTAACGTTAGCTCGGAGATGTTGGTGGTCCTCACAGATAGCGAGCTTGATAATGTCGCCCATGTCCGCTGCCACCTGCTTCGAGAGGTTAGCAGTCGTGTTGCGAGTGAAGAAGGTGTATCAGTATCGCAGTTGGAATCCAGGTGGAGATGTATCTTGCGCCGGCGGCGGATTGCACCGCGGCCAATCAGTGCATATGCAGAAGGCGACGAGGGTCGAGGTGAAGGCTGTTACGCGGGATCCTTCGCATTCGCTATCTTGCAAAATTCCTACGCTACAATTGGCAGGCACACGCTGCGATGTCCCAGGGTGGAAGTTGCATCTAAGCGAGCCAAGACTGACGAGGGGGGAAAGCACGATGCAAGCCTCGCACGAGCGTTCGTGAACGGATGAAGCGCCGTTCGCCTGTCCTGCGGCGCAAACACCAACTACTGACCACCATGTTATCCCCGACTCCACGAGTCCAGGACAGCCGGCGCTCCGCAGTATCGATCGGTTGATGTCCGGTATGTTTCAGATACACTGCCGTCAACAATTTAGCCAAAATGCGTGACTGAGCCCGATGCACGACCATTGTAACTACGCGCACTCAAGCCTAGGGACTGGAAATCGGACTGCATGATTACCGATAACCTGGTCAAAAGGCGTCAAGTTGACATTACCCTCCAATGACGCGCGACGCTGACATAGGCTGTCGGCACCGGCAGCACGCGGTGCTGACCACGAACACGATGAGCATGCGGACACATGGAAGAAAGAAAAATGGAGAACGTGGGATACCTTTTCCCTGCTTCTGGAACAAAGGGAGGCTCACTGGGAAAAAGAAATACCCTCAACGCCTCACCATCCATGCGCCACTGCGGACCGGTGGGGGGAGACGCTGCGCAGGTGCCGTCGGGAAATAGCAAGCCTGCTGGAAACCGTCTGACCACAGAAAATTCGAGACGTATTAATAGGCCCGAAGCACTTTTGTATCAGATCGCTTCTCCACGTGCAGTCGCCCGTCTTGGACAGCGCCCGCACTATTGGAGTGCAAGTCATGCAACGACCATAGCCATAGCGCTGGGTCAGGCCTCATGCGCATTAACCGACCACCGGCGGCCATCACGTACTACAATCAACCTTGGCCAGTGACATACTCGCTTGACCACGCTTGTGCAACGCAACTGTGGAATCGCTGATTGTCCTCAATCACGATGACGCGAGTGGAGATTAGTCGAGCCTTTTCCAGGGCCCTGCTAGCGAAATGAACTGTGTGGAGAAGGACGCGCTTTCACAGCCAATTTGTCGCAGGATAGCCATACCATGACAGCGCCAGCAGTTCACGTCGGCGTTATCCCTGTACCACACTTCGAGACCTCTCCAACGACCGTGAGCATCGGGGGATCATCGCAGCGGGCATTCGCTACCGGGCATGTCACGTCACGACCTTTGCGTATTGGGCCCTCATCTGCGCAAACCAAACCCTACCAGTCTCCAGTCTGCGTCAGCTCTCCTGCTCAGGCAGTTCGGCCCTGTCTCCATCGAGGCCTTTATCGCCGTCTTCGTCATCTTAGATCCGGACACTGTTGAATCCTACCCTGGCTCAACCACGCTTCCCCGGCGACGTTCGTACGCACAGAGCCATGCTAGATTAACCTTACAGCTTGCATACTCCTGCAGTATACTGCCTTGTATAGGCCCCTTACATACGGAACCAGAAATCGGGATAATCAGGCATACATTACACCCGTCTTGACCAATCGCGAGCTATCAATACAGTGGCTTGACTAGACTTTCAACCAAGAGCGATACAAGTGGATCGCGCCGCCGCTGACGCTAGGCGGCTACCGCTGGCTGTCATCGCATCACACCGTCGAGACGTGACAGGCAAAGAATCCCAAACAGCGACTGTGCGAAGGGTCCGAGAGCCATCAAGTCATGACGCTCGGACTTGCTGGCCTGCACACCCATCCATCCCGCACATCACTTGGTCCAAGCGGGCCCACCAACAGCAACCTGGTCGCTTGGCCTCTAGAAGATGATCTTGTGCTTGTGAGGAAGGAGCATTGATGAACCCTGTGAAATCCTTAGGTGCAAGAGGCGCTCCAACGCAGCAATCCTGTTGCGTAGTAGCGCGGATATACTTCGCCACTTTTAATCATCCACTCATTCAACCAAACAGCGTCGTGTAAATTTCTATATCCAGTCCCTACTTCTTTTCGTATGTATGCAGGCTTTTGCTTTTGGCGCCTGTTGTTCTCAAGATTGCAATGCGCCCCCGCTAAACTAACAGCCGTGGTAACGACTAGCTGACATTAGCTGTCACTGTCGGTGCGCAACTGCTTCACCATCGCTTCTGCTACTTGGTTATTTACCTGGGTCTTGACTATCATTACCTGTTAACCCCTGCTGTCTTGTCAGTGCGCCTTTGAAGCATTGATTAGATCGAGAATCCCATGGTACGGTAGATCAGCAAGTGTCCCGTCGTCTCCTCCCGCGGCAAGATCTTGTAGTGCCGACTCCAGCGTTTGAGAAGTCGCCCTGTTTGACCTCCCAGGTATGTACACTGTTTAGCTTCCTGTCCATCATGGATCTTTGTGGGGCCTTGTTGAACTTTAAACATTAAATGCTTATACCCTCAGGTCCTTCAATGCGCTACCGCATTACCGTGTGTTGATATTCGGGTCTTGCGACAATCAGTGCGCCTCACATGGCTGTGGGTACAGAACGCCGCGCGAAGAAGACGGCATCTAGGCTAGAGCAATCGTTGCTTTTACAGCCCGTTCAAGACACCATGTCTTTCAATCCCCCGAACCATAGCTCTGGGTTTGGTCGTTCCCATGCCGCCGACACAGCTTCCACACCAAGCCCCACAGACCAATCCGAGTCTGTTGCCGATTCTTCCACTGGTCAAGAACCTGCTGGTCAACCTCACCATCACTCGAATAAGAAAAGACGCTCCTCGAAGAGCAGCAAAGCGGGAGAACTCCGCAAGTCCTCATCAACTCCACACATGCGCCATTTAGCACTTGGGAACCCTGGCGACCTGTCGCCAACAAGTAACAAGCCGCGGAATAAGTTGGGCTATCATAGAACTTCGGTCGCATGTGGTAAGCTGAGAAATAAAATCCCATGGTGGTGCATTACTTGATCACTGACTGGTGAGGGTAGGTCATTGCAGACGTAGAAAGATACGATGTCTCTTAGCTCCAGACGATCCTGCAGGCCGTTGCTCCAACTGCATTCGGCTGAAAAAAGAATGCAACTTCTACCCAGTTGAGCATAACCCCGATCTGCCGCATGTCCCAACTATCTCGTCGAAATCTGGTAGCGCAGTACAACCAGCTACACCAGTCGCTACTTCACCTCGGCATAGCGATGCCATGGGCGAATTCCGCACACCATTCTCTGGACCTGCGTCAAACGGTCAACCTCCAAGCTTTGGGTATCACGGCGATCATGAAAGCGACCGTCACCAAGTGCCTGTCGATGGCCGTATGTATTCTGCCATCTCGGTTTTGCAAACGCTAACCAACAAAGTCCCAGTACAGCATCCCTCTTATCCATACCCTCCTCCTATAGAAACCCAGTGGCCATCAGCGAACGGTTTCTTACCTTCATCTACCGTAGCCGAGAGCCCCTCATGGCGTAACTCACCTTCGACAGCAAACTCAGCATATGGCAGTGAGTCAAACGTTTCAGGTGGTCATACACCAGCCGCAATGAGTACGAGCTCGACTATGTCCTATGGTCACCAGGACTCTCATTGGGGTCAGCAACCACCATTCCAACCGCCAACGCGCTCGATGTCATACGGCAACATAGAAGGACTTCCCCAACAATATTCTGGTCAAGGCCTTGGCATTCAGCACGAAAACTACCGACGTACTTCTCCGTATCCATACCCGACTACCATAGACACAAATCCTTCCACAATGCACGCGACCACGGTAGGCGGATCTACGTCGGCACCCCTATCCGCGCCCGTCGTTCCCAATCACTCTTATTACCCAGCTCCCTGGTCATCATACGACGGAATGCCAAACCACGGTCCACCAATGCCTTCATCTGGACGATCAATGAGTGCGCAGTGGTATGCAGAACCGGGACATCTAGATCGGGTACAAGAGGAGGTCACTCCACCAATGGCATACCACCATCAGGGCTTGCCACAGTTCTACTCTGGAGCATAGGCAGATCAGACCAGCAACTGTGCCTAAGTCACGACACT
>Ga0058698_10000833_pt1 | contig 15511 bp, 23 predicted proteins | sample AgamicAsSfe_FD_67288 | JGI IMG/M metagenome (GOLD analysis project Ga0058698, IMG submission 67288) | Agave microbial communities from Guanajuato, Mexico - As.Sf.e | ecosystem: Host-associated > Plants > Phyllosphere > Phylloplane/Leaf | place: Guanajuato, Mexico | collected 2012-05-30
AAGGCCATGCTGTCTCTCTCGAAGATTTGTACGTCGAAACGCATTTTAGGGTCATTGAGTAATCCATTGGCGACGGTAAGACCAGATAACCCAGCTCCGACGATGCCGACTTTGATCTTTAGCTGTGACATGTCGATGCGTTGCACTTTTCGTGGGATCGGGAGAAGAATTATGATATTCGTATGAAACCAAGTGGTTCAGAGGGTCGAGATCCTTATAAGGGTTTTTGTAGCACATGAGCGATGCTGGAGTTGACGTTCTGCGGGGCTTCCGACCACCTCCACATAGAAAGCTGTGGGGTTTCGCGATGAGCATGCAAGAACTACCACAATAGGCCGCAGATGGGTATCGCGGGCTCACAAGTCTAAGACCGACAGCTATCCAACTATCGGGCGAGTCTACCGAGATTCTCAAGCTGATCCGGGTGTGAGGCATGGTTCGGCTCTTGTGAGGGCTGGGTGAAGCAAATGCCAAACCTTCAAACTCGCGGTAAACATGTCGCCGCAGATACTGTCACAAGATGTCTCAATTGTCCGCTCTCAACGCTAAGCAGTGTCTTTTTCGCGACAAACCTAATTTTGCAATCTGTCCTTCATCTGCAACGTAACGAAGACGCGCCCGATGACATGTATGCGAGATGGGCGTTCACCAAAGCTTTCGAAAGCTTCGCCGAACAATTGTGCTTCTTATAGCGAAAGAAGAGTGAAGGTTTATAGAGAGTCATCGCATGTGTCCACCAACACCCTTGATGATGACTTGATCCAGCGAAGACCAAGAGAACATACAATGGTTGCAGTGTTCGACTCGACTGCTAGCAACTTCGATAGCACTGGCTGCGTCCGGCATCGCATCCAACTACCTTGCGGTATAGAAACGACTTCTAGTCAGTATCTGGACCAGACAAGCTCGATTCGTATCAACAATCCAGATGCTTGACGCTGCGAGCGAACATGACTCTAGCGGCGAGGTAGTGTCGTGTGTCGCTGGGATCCGACGGAGACTTATCACCGAAGTCCTTTCGCAGTGGCACAGGCGTCGATGACTATCTTAACCGGTAGCCCATCAGCTTGTAATGTGATTATCCCTCAGCCGGGTTGTAGTGGAATGGGTAAGAAATGCGTGAGCTGACCCAAAGGCGGGGGAGAGCTTGGGTGAGTATGTATCCCTACAAACCCGACGGGTGCATATCTCCGGCTCCGATGACGCGAGCGTTAGAATCAACGGCTCGTACAGACCTGATCAAGCTCAACATCGGCCAATATTCGATCCTTCCAACGGTCCATGTCTTGTTTTTGCGCAATGGGGACTTAAAGAGGGGCTCCTCTCGAGATTCACAAACTGCGATCAGCCCCCCGCCGAGCCATGACTCCGGGCGATATCATCGCAACCATCGCCTATGTCTGTCTGGCGTTCTCGTGTGCGTCTGTGTCGTTGAGAGTAGTAGTCCGATACAAATGGCTGGACGCTGGCCTTAAGTTGGACGACTGGTTCATGATTGTCGCGCTGGTGAGTTCGTCGTTCATTCAATTTATTCATGAATCATTGTGCTGTTCGGACCACAAACGAAAACTACTAAACAGTCCACGAGTATAGATATGGTACACAGCCTTCTGCGCAGCCATCATAGCCTTTGCGACGATTCAAAATCGAAATTCCGTCCTCACTGAATCCGTCGCCAACCGACTTTTACTGGTAAGCATCGAACGAGTTTCGTCCTTTCAGATTCGCACTGACAAAGCAACTTGGAAGATCCTGGCGTTGGGAGAAGCTCTATTTATGCTCACGTCCATTGCGCTCAAGTTGTCGTTGATGGTCTTCTTTCGACAATTCATTCTCGAACGCAAACAACGCGATGTCATGACATATGTGACGGCGTTTTATTGCGTCATGTCAACGATAGGCATCTTCCTCACTTTATTTCCTTGCGGAGCGCCGGTTCACTTGGCTAGGAAACGAGTCAACGATCAGTGCATGCCGACAGCTGTATGGAACGGTTTGCTATACACGCATGGTGCTACATCTGCACTCTCGGATTGGATCTTTGCTCTTTTGCCGATAGTGGTGCTATGGAAATCATCAATGACTGCGAAGAAGAAGTTGGGCGTGTCGTTGCTGATGCTCTTCGCTGTCTGTGGATCGCTTTGCGCGCTATTGAGGACCATCTATACGGGTACTTTACACTTCGACGAACGCTACTACGACACCGATCACAAGCCAAACTACTATCATGTCACCGCTCTGGTCATCAATGTGGCGATACTGGAGATGGGTATTGGAATCACGACAGCTTCTGCAGCGTGTCTGATGCCTCTATTCAGGCGATGCGCAGGTTGGGGCCGGCGGCGTTTGAGTGTCAGATTCTCAAGGCATGATATCGAAGGAAGGAACGACCATGGGGTCGCTAAAACGACTGGCGGCACGAGCTCGAGACACGGGGGAAAACTCGACTACTTCCGTCCCCGTGTTGCATCTTTCCAGTCTGGAAACCTCGAGATGGAGATGTTGGGTATTCTGCCCTCTATAGAGTCATCGACTGGAGATGCCAAGGGAGGAGGTGTTCCTAAGGCCGAAGTGCTCGAACAGCAAAAGAGTAGTTTTGTAAACGCAAGAATCGCACCATAAGGTCATGATAAGGAGTGACTACATTCGCAGCGATCTTCGAGATCCATCAATTTCTAATCACGACGTGTCAATCTGTCAGCCATTCGCTAATTACACCAGACGTCATACTCCGAAGAGGCACCACAAGGCGGCAAGGCAATCAACAAATATAAATAGTTCGTTCTATGAGAGCCTACAGTGGTTACGCGCTGCGTCTGGGGCGAGCGAAATTATCTCATCCATTCGATTTGGTCCGATCAAGTCAAGCGGCTTTGTTGATTTTAGGTAAAGGTCGTTCTCTAGCCATCGATGTATCGGCTCATACGCTCAATATGGAGACTCCTCATCAGAGGCTTAGATCTCATACCATGGTCTTAGTGTTCAGGGTTCGTCTTCGGCCACTGTCTAAGACCTTGGATCAGGGTACTGGTTACATGTTCTTACTCTTCAGCTGGGGACTGCTGCTATGGCAGTCCTTTGCTCTTGGATACGGCAGACGAATTCCGTTTCTACTCTCAATCCTGGGAACCATTGCGGTGTTTGGGCTTACGCCATTCCATTTCCCTGCTGCCTCCTCTCGATTCCTTCAGCCATTAGCTCACAGCCCCCACATCAGATACGAAGGCGAATGGCTGGTCAGATGCGCCATCCAAGACCTTCCGGAGATATTAGTGACAGACATTGTATGTGCACATTTTGATTGGCTTCAACGCAGTGGACTGATCTGGCTTGCTAGTACTTTACACCTCAACGAGGCTTCTACATGGCAATGTACTCTCTCGCAATTGCTGAAGCGAGCTACCTCTGCCCAATGATCGCTGGATTTATCTCCCAATACGCTGGGTGGCAGTGGGTTTCCTATATTCCTACCATATTCCTGGGAGTTGTTTTCGTCTTCTTGCTTGTCATGATGGAGGAAAGAAATTACCTGCGACAGCATGCTGTTACTACTAATCTCGAGATTTCTGCGTCCTTTTCCAAGGACAAAGCCTCGAAGATCCTGGGAGGCAAGTAAGACAGCATCCCCAGAGTGATTCCAGCCACCAGGACGATCTCCACGGACGTTGGCCAAATGAGTCGTTCCGAGAAGAGCTATTGGCGAGAGGGGTCCCTTTGGACTCCGACACCAGTTTCTAGTATACTGCAATCAGCATGCAGCAGCTTGGGGTCTCTCGGGAGGCTGGTGATATTCTACTCTGGCTTCTCCTATGGATCGTACTTGGTATGGTCAAACATGCTCAACGGAACGATCTCGCTGATTTTGACCAAACCACCATACAACTTTAGCACCTCTCAGGTCGGTCTCAGCTATCTGTCCGGCTGCCTCGGAGTCCTTCTCGGCGACCTGGCATTTGGTAAAATCAGCGATTGGTTGGCTCTGAAGCTTGCGCGCCGCAACAATGGTATTATGGAGCCCGAGCATCGCCTCTGACTTTTCTGCGTCACCATGGTACTCGTACCTGCATCCCTCATTCTCTGGGGTGTCGGTGCAGCTCATCGTAAGTCCCCACGACTTTTCGTACACCTGAAGTAGAACTTGGAACGCTGATATACTCGCAGACATCCACTGGTTTGGCCTAGTCATCGCCTTCGGCGTTGCCCTCAGCGTCTCCATCTCAGTCAACTAAATGGTCGACGGCTACCACGATGCGATCACTACCATCATGCTTGTTCGCAACACCAGGTCCTTCGCAATGGGCTATGGAGTGACTCCCTGGGTCGAAGGGCTCGGCACACAGAACTGCTTCATCTCTGTTGCGGGAGTCAGTATTGCGGCCTCGGGAATGGCCTTTGTGTTCTTGAAGTGGGGCAAGAAGTTTCGCGAACGCAGCGCGAATTCGTACTATAATTTCGTCGACAAGCGAGCTGGCTAGGCAAAGCAGAGGAGATTCTCACCATATTTGTGGAAGTATCGTGAGAACAAGTGACTATGAATGGGACGACAGGGTATAATAGAATGTGATATTGACGAATGCGATTCTGGGCGCCTTGAATAGTTTAACTTGGTCTGCGTAAATTGTCCATCGTGACAACGCATTTCATATGTATCCCAGCTATCATTGTCGTCATGAACTCTGACTATCACTGCTACACCTTCGCGAGACCTACAGCCAACTGATTCTCGATTTGTTTCTCCACTGTCTTAGTGTCCAAAATAGCAATAATAGACACGACCCAAAGAAGTCCTGCACCGGCACTTGCAAACCCGGAAACAACCTTTACCAATGGGTGATCATCTAGAGAGACGACAATGCACACTATCAGAGATACACTGAACAGCACTGAGAGTACACCGAACATGATCCCTGCAAGTGACTATCAGTATCCATGTATATTCCTCGTGAAACTGGAACAAAAAGCTTACATTCTACTTTCGGCTTGCCTTTGTCCTTTTGCGTAAGAATGAACACTTTGGCTTCCTTGTAAACCATCCACGCATCTTCGAGACCGAAAATATCTGCGCAAAGCGACGGCGTGTAGCTTAGTAATTCGCGCCCGGTCCCTAGGTTCCATTTTGAGGCGATCCGTCTTGCGTGGTCTGGATGTCATGCTCGATTCTGTATGAGCAGCTGTACAAGAAAGCTGCGAACTTCATCGGGGGTTGCTTTGTCACTTGGAGCAGTGAGCTCAGCTGTTGATGCGATTGTGCAATCGTAGTACAGTGGAAGACTTTCGGGGTTTGTGCTGTCGTCAATAGTCGATCTTGAGCTGGAAGAAGATGATCTGCCCATCTTTCCAAGAATTACTACGACGACCGTCCTTGACACGAGAGCTTTGTGAATTGGCCAAAGAAAAGAGACTTGTCACACCAAAAGACAGGCGGGGTCACATATGGATGACTGGGCGGCAATGTCGGCCGCGTCGCAATTGCCTCGAGCCTTGGTGCAGCTAGTCGATTGGGCAAACACCCTGGGTGATAAGCTTTCCTTTCAAGCTTTGTGATCTGCTGTCAAACCTTGCTTATCTCTAGCCAATATGGAGAAGGTCTATTCACGTTAATAGCTGGCTCCTCCGCGGACGCCCGTAATGCTGCTTCCTGAAGGATTTTGGACCACAAAGCTTATCACGATGATGCCTAGAATACGAGAGATTCAACGGCGTCCCTATAGAGACACCGGGGCTCAAGATCACCCCCCCTCTCTTTATATTTGATCCCATTCAGTACAATTTTCTCTCACCACCACTTTCTACCGCAACGATGTTGACTACCAGAGCGATTTCTGCGTTCCTGTTTTCGCTAGCCTCTGCCGCAGTCGTCAAGCAACCTCAGCAACCGCTTGTTCCTAGCACCACAAACCTGACAGATCTGATTCACGTCAGGAAGTTCGCCATCGATGACATGGGCGACGCAAAATTCCGGCTGCACCATGTAGCTGCCAAAGCATTGCTCGGAGATGCTTCATACATCACCCTTCGAGAAGCAGAGATGGAACAGCGAGAACAGGATATTTGGCAGTCCCTCTGGGACCATGATCTGGAATGCCCTGACTGGGGCATGGACACTGAGGAGCAACCACTGTTCAACTATCGCCCAAAGTTGTGGTTCTCAGGCGATCGTGTGTTTGATGTTGATCCAGCACACGTTCCTAAGGAAGTCATTACTGCTTTGCACAAGCTATCAGAGGAAGAATGGGAAACCCGTCAAGACGCGAGAAACCAACGCATCTGCAATGCCACCAAGAGCGTGGATCCAGACTCCAACGCGCCTATTGAGATACCTGACGAGAGCTGGCATGCTGTCATCCCAGCCGAATACATGCAATACCTGATTCCAGAGGACGTCATGGAAGAGGAGGACAAGCTTATAGACGAGATGTGGAAGGCGAGAGACGACTTGAACAAGAAGAAGATCCTGGCAGGCAAGCGCTCTGTGAGAGATATGAAGATGCCTGATCTGTCAAAATGTACCAAGGAAGAGCGACACATCTCTCGAGGATTCTAGATGATATCTCGAGATAGCGAGATGATTGTGTCTCTACAATCAATCCTCTGTCATATTGAAGATATCTCTTGATCAATCTACCTGAGGTTGAGGGAATCCTGCAATGTGTTTCTAATTCTTGATCTCGGCAAGTTAGCCATGACAAGTCTTTGCAAGAGTTTCAAATGGGATCACTGCGTGTATGTGCAATTCTGCCGTCGACGATGATCAGAAGCTCTCTTATGCTAGAATTGAATGACGACGGCGGTCCGAACAGGAAGCAATGCATGCCGTGATATCTCTCTTCATACAAATTGTGTTGAGGGTGCAGTGAGCTTCGCACCATAATCATCTGACCTAGCTGTGTAGATGACCACTATGGGCGTGCATGGACAGACATGTCGGACTGTCTGGTACTTAAGCCAATTTCAGCTCAGGAGCAATTCCATTCACTTCTTCCTTGCTCAGTCCAATTCCAAATGTTTCTTGTAGCGACTCCACACGTCCATCTTCCGTCGTACATTCTCTGACAACTTTGCGTTCAGCCCCAACACTCTCCCTGATAGTTCCCTCGAACAGGGTGACACTACCCACGACCGTCTTCTGCTCCATAATCATCCTTGTAGCCGTGACATTTCGGGTAAAGAACGAATCGATATGCGTCGACGTGAACAAGACATGACTTCGTAGTCTTGAGGCAAGAATCCAGTCTCGGTGAAACAATACGTGGGGATCCACTTGATGTCCGCTCCGCGAGAAGGGTCGTAGCAAACATTGTAGCACCACAACGTTGTTGCGTCCGGGCCGCTTGCATAGGACTCAGAGATAGCCCTTTGCTGGATGCGAATCTTTCTGGGTCCGATACTAGTCGGTTCGTAGTTGTCGCGTAATGGATATGGCAGGTTTGGGCCCATGGCTCCCATGCCCACCTCGACCACGTACCATCCGTCGTCATCGAAGCGCACGAGGCTCAGCATGTGATTCAACCCATCATAGGTCGTAGCTTGGCTCTGGCGGACTTCTGGAAAGGGACTCATAGCTCTCGACACACGACCTCCACAGTTGCGAACTTGGTAACCCAGCGAGCGCAATACCGTCGCGAAAAAGCTGTTGTTCTCCATACAGCGACCGCCACGTCGCTTCGTGACAAACCAAGTATACAACTCAGACAGGTCTCGTGTGACTTTCTTGTTGGCTGAGTAGTGCAATATGAGATTCTCAAACGGCACATTGCAAGTGTGATGGCGACATCGTGCCTCTAGCAATGGAAGGCCTTGCTCCTTGGCCTTTGCCAGAGATGTATCTGACAATAGGATTTTGTGGTACTGCTCAGGAAGCTCGATTCATGAGGAATAAGCCAGAAGTTCGGCTTTGCTGTATAGACGACGGTTGGACTCTTCGGGCAGCTGTGTAAGAGAGGTGGGAGTAGTATCGCTCATGATGTGATTTGAATCAGCTGGAATGCTGGAGACCTGGACGATATGATTGCAGAGGCGTCAGAAGAATCCAGTCGGGCCGGCTTTCGGAGTATGGTATGAGAAGGAGCAAGTAATCGCCCGTACAATCATCCCAGTTGACTGCTGCATAGGTGTTGTTCTCGAAAATTGACGGATCAAAACATCTCTGACGCAAATAGCTGATAGACCTCGAGATCGCTTGCGTCGAGAGATATCGTTGCGAAGGGGTCTGCAACTTCATGATTTTGAGAAGCTTCCGGCCACTCCGACATGTTCACAGGGTGCGCGCCGGAATCTCCTTCGACGGTACTTCTTGTCTTTACAACATGTCGGTCAGCTGCTTTGAAAGTTGCTGGTTATATAGAGGCACGTGGAACAAACCTCGGAAATGACACATGGCGGAGAGCTGGTGGATATACTTCCAGCAGCTAAGCACCAGACTGTTGTCGTGGTCCAGATTCTGGAATATCGTCTCTGTCTTCTTTGCCGATTGACTGCTTGTTCGTCTGGTATTCCAGCTGGTCGTCCGAGAGCCACACTCAGTACTTTGTCCATGCAGTAGATGACAATCTAGGTCCGGCGTCGATATTTTTCCTGTACGGGGTCTAGATACATACCAGCCACAGTACTATGTAGACCCAGTGCCATTGCTGACCGCGTGAGAAGCCCATGGACGTTCCAGGCTTGTACCGAGCGATGAGTCCCCTGGCAGTAGAGGACAATCTGTAGCAAGTAATGGACAATCTCCAAGCTGATAACATGTTTCGAAAGCTCGCCACACAAACCAATCGCCCGCCGGTAAAACACTTCTGAAGCTTCCAAACGCTTTTTCGCCGAAGGAAAGTTGTCTCGATCAAGCATAGTGCCCATGGCGAACATTGTGTTCAGAGTGCCTAGCCAAGTTCTTCGTACTCTGGTGAACCCGGTCGTCAAACACTCCGCGTAGATTTTCCTGATTGTCTCTTCGTGAATGAAAGGGAAGACTACGCCAACCGTATTGAATTATAAGTCCAACAGACTATCCATCTCCGTGACGGTTGGGAGAAGAGTGATTGATGAATCCAATGAGGCTGAGGCTGTCACGTTTGCGTGCGACTGGCCGTGACTGAGGTTCGCAGTGTCGCCTCCCTCGACGACGCTGAAGCTATCGCTAATACCAAGCATGCCTTCAGAGTGGCGGATAGTGCCCAAGGCTCTGAGAAGGAGCTGCGTGAAGTTGATGTTGGAAGATTCACCGAGGAACGCAGAGGTATTCTCTTCTACGAAGGTCATAGTCATACCATTAGTTGCTGCATCCTCATCTTGGGGCTCTTCCAACCCCGTGACACGAGTGTGATTCTGATCTGCACCGGGGTCCGCGAGTGGAGAGACATCGCGATGAGGAAGCATTGCAGAACCATTCGAGTGGTTGTCTACACATGGCGTAAGATGACCTTTCAGCACGTCATTGAGCCGCTGCAGGGAGCGCTCCATGACAGCCATACGATTTTGCAAGTCAGACATATGGTCCTTGCGGACAATTACATTTGTAGCCGACTCGCTCGACTCGTATTGACAATCGAAGTCGAGCGAGACGCAGGATGAACATGAAGGTCGTTGTCCATCACACCTATCATTGGCACCGTGTCAACTTGCATTATTCTATAGGTTTCTGGAAGAGACTGGAAGACAGCAAATACCTAGATTTGCGAGGGCGGCAAGCGTTGCAAGCAAGACCAATCCGCCGTCTCTTGTTGGCCGAAGGTGCGGGCTCTTCACTGTGAACGGTTCGACTGGCTTTGGTTCCATGATATGAATGAGGATGTCGTCAAGGCTCTAACGAGGATGGAGGAAAATAGTCCCGACCGGATCGAAGCCAGCCTTTGACAGATTCTAGTGCATCGTTTCAGACCACGATCAGGGATACTGCGATGAATCAAGGACAGGGAAGAATTATTGAAAAATCATCTTGCAGAAGTAGCCAAACCGAGGTACAGCATGTGCTCATACCCGCGATTAGACTTTGCAGGTATTCCATTCCCCATCGTAGACCGTTGATCACTGAGCGCAATTCTACAAAGTTCCGAGAAATCTCTTGCGCTGTCGGGCAGTGTGCGTCGCGGAGTCGGACTGGAGGTGGGTCGAAGAGCAGGTGGAGTTGCATGGATATTCGTATCTACACCTGGAACGTATCTACCTATACACGCTCAATCCTCCTTCGACAACCAAAAGTCAAACCACTCAGCAAAGCTATGGAATGCTTTCTTCGACGCCCGTTCTGCATATGGGTCATCGGGATGACTACGCGTCTGTAGTTGAGATCAGTACATGTGTGTATTGTCGCACAATATGCGTTATGGAACTCACTGCAAACCCATGACTGACGCCAGCAGAAATCTCCATGTTGAACTTCTGGTCGTTGCTACTTAGTATCTCGATAGTTCTGGCGCGCTGCTCAGGCTGGAAGAGCGAGTCTGTGGTCGGAGCAGCGATATATAGAGGCGCTGTGATTGTACTCAACGACCTCAATTCGGAAAGTTCAATTGCTGTACTTACCATTGACACCGGATACGTGACTCTCGTTCATGAAGGAGGGATGAGCCATAGCGCCCACACTGCAGATGCCGTTTTTGGACAGTTGTTGGCAGACAAAGCGACCACCCCAGCTGCGCCCAAAGAAGATCAGAAGATTGCATTGACCTGCGCGACAGTGTAGACTCACCAGTAACCGACACATGCAAACTTGACACTCTTTGCGCTTCCATACTTGGAGTATACCTCAGCAACCCATCTCTCAGCTATCTCCTCCGAAGCTTTGAAGTGTTTCTGGCTCCAAGCCTTTAAATCAAAGGTTGGATCGTTCAGTGGATTCGTTGTATGCTTCAGTACAGAGTCCTGTGGTTGTGAGATATATCAGCTGAGGGTCTCTGAGCGCCTGAACTTGAGTACATACGCCCATGAAGTAGTCCACACCCAGAACCAAATAGCCGAGAGCAGCAAATCTGTCCATCAAAAGGTAGTTCTTTGCACAGAGTCCGAAAGCGTCTGGGAAAAACAGCAGGATATTGCCATTTGCATCAAAAGCATCCGGCGGCGAGACATATGTCACTACACCTCCAATCTGTTGGAGCTTCGATTCAGGATCATTGGCGTGGTATGACGAGCCGTCGGTGATGCAGCAAGCGCCGGTCGGCTTCGCGAGGACAGGATTCATGAGGGATTCAATGTGCCGAGTACGATAAGTGCGCTTCAAAATATATTCGGGTCGCGACGTAGTCGAGGTTCTTGAGCTGGTTGACGATGGTCGAAATATAGGATTATCGGTGATTCTCCGAGTGTTTTATCCGGATGAGTCAACGCGCGGCCGTGCAGCTTCTGCACGCCACAGCGCTTACCTCGACGACGCAACACTGTTTTCTTTGTCGAACAGGGGCGCACACCGTGATCCTTTCGGGTCAATATACCATTCACGATGAGGACAAGTGGTAAAGCGAAAAATTCGGAATTCTCTCGGCAATCCCGCCTCGCAATCCGCCAATCTTGAACACAAGCTTATCTCGACAGCTTGGCGACGTGAACCACGCCTGCGAGTTTAACATCTTTCTTTGTCCAGTATCGCATAGGATGGCACGCCTGTAGGTTGTGCTGCACTCGTGAGCTTACGAAGTCTTCGTCTAATACACCACACAAACTGCGATCGCACTCGCCCACTCACCCACTAAGGACTCACGAGGACCGAAAGCTGACACGAATCAACAAACCTTTTCGTCCATCCTGAGCACCATGGAGAGTCCTTGGCAGGAAGTTGTAGCCGCGAAGCTTGCCATACGCGATGCAATACCTCAGACGCACTCGCGTGACAGATCAGTCGAGGCCCCGATATCTGCAGCCATGGATGGAATCGAGGAGTTGACGCAGCAGCTGGAATCTGGCCGCCTCTCAGCGCAATATGTCGTTCGTGCTTGTATCTCCCAGTGAATAGCTACAACCTGCTCACGACTGAAGCTAATGCTAGACAAGAGCCTGTCAAGCACAACAGAAAGTATGTGAGTGATGGAACTGGTTGAGATTCTCATGCATTGACTCAGGAAACAAGACGAACTGCCTTACCAAAAAATGTTTCGACAACGCTTCGATGCAGGTAAAGCGTCTTGATGAGCATCTGAGAAATCGTGGCGAACTGGTCGGTCCACTTCAAGGTATTCCCGTCTCCCTCAAGGACCAGTTCAATGTCGAGAACGGTGCGCAGAAACAAATCCATATCTGTCAACAATCGATACATTGGTCCCACACATGGCTGGATATTAAGCCCGGCTGCGAATCCTCAGGGTAGTGATCTCTGTATCGGCAGAACATTTGCTGTAGGCTTGAAGCCGTAGAGACCGCAGAAGGCAGATGGAGCTCAGATGCTGCCTCCCAAGTCTGAGCCTACACCCAGAACAGAGCCGCGGAGTGCGACCAGTGCCGCTTTACCACCTGAAGAACGCCCCGCAGACAAGTGGATGTTGTACGGATTCGACACTCGTCCCATATAGTTGTCACTCACCATATGCAAGAGACCCCGAGGCTGCATTATTTTGACGTAGAACACAGCTCCGGAGTCACGTAGTATAGACACCAGCAAACTATCGTCCTCGCTGACATGTTTTGAAGCAAGAAATCCGTAGGATGTTTCTCTTCCTTGGATGGCGATATGTTCCTTCAGACTGATTGGAACTCCGTGTAATGGTCCGACGGTGTGTCCATGTTTATCTCAAGATGATCGTCCAGTAGCTGCGCTTGCTTGATTGCTTCCTCAGGAAACCATTGGGTCAAGCAGTTGCTAATTTGGTGGCAGATGATTGCTCGCTTTGAGAAGGCAGTCGCGACGGCTACCGCAGTATACTTGCGCTGGGCAATAGCCTTTGCCAGGTCGACTGCATCGAAGACTGCCGTGATAGCGATTTCCTCGGCGCTGAGAATGCCGCATGACCGAGGAATCTTAGTGACATCCGTTGGCGGGTGGCCAATCACGTGGCGTGCGATGATATAATCCTGCGGTCTTCCTGCATCGAATTGATTGATGAGATGGCGGCGAGTTTTCTCGAAAGCAGCGTCGCCAGCGGGGACAGGAAAAGTCTGTATGACCGGAACAGCTCGTTCCTTGTTCACATCAATTTGCGGGGTCAATGTGGCGGCATTGCCGATAGCCATCGTCCTGATTGCGAATTCGAAGCTTGAGTTGGTTCAATGGAGAGCTGGAGACTCTAGTCGGTATGAATGAAGATGTTCATTAAGATCGTGTCATTGACTCGAGCTGCGATTTGGCTGTCAAGTATGTGGCTGGTCTCTGCCCAATTGTTGATACCACTCATCGATAGCGGGGGGACTCGGGGAGCAAACGCGGTACCTGGCGAGTCGAGAACGATGCTTGAATCTCATGTGTTACTAACCAAGCTATCATGCTTCCGACCTCGCGGACTTCGGCATCCTTGCCATCTTCCGAAACTCGCTTCGTGCAAATGCGGGGAATTTCATCCCGCGGCTGCTAAACGCTCGTCAGGCTCAAGGTGTTTCCGATATATTCGTTCTCTGAGCCCGGGATGTGGAATACAGCCCGATACAGTGAGTCCATTGTCGCAGAAGATGTTTGTTGTCCTTGAGGGGTGGCAGAGCCTAGTGAACCCCGAAGGAAGCCAAGCATCTGCGTTCACGAGCCTTGGGTAGGGTGTTGGCTACAACGAGACTCGATGACCACCCATAAGTCGAGACCCTGCTTCCTGCGCTTTTCGACCACCTCCAAATGGATATTCCCTAGTTGGACATCGGTTTGCGAGGGTCACAAGTGACCTCCGAAGCAGATTCGGTTCGGTCGCAAGATGGACCATGGCTGTCCAGCGAACTGAAAGTAGCAAGATTGCGGGGTAGGAGCGGCTGTCTCACTCGCCACACATGACGCCTGCGCATTTTCTTCACTAAATGACCTTCGTGCAACAACATCCTGGCACCGGTAACCTGACCTACAGGACAGAAGCCACTCTCACGCATCCAGGCGCATTTGTGACATTCTTGCTCCACTCTTCATGTTCGGATTTGCTCCCCGTCGACAGACATGCCTTCTCTTGTCTCGTTTGCTCCCGGAATCAACGGCCGCGTCCCCGCCATTCCTTCGAAGCTTGCGCCAGAAGCCAGCCTGGTACTTGTATACAAGTATAAGCACTAGGCGCGAGGCTTGAGTACACTTGGCTTCGCAACCCCCCTCCAGATAGAGTGTATTGGCTACCGGCCTGTAGCACTCACATGGACATTACCATCCAGGCATCAGCGGACGGGCTTTGTGCCTTCTCCTTCGTTCAATCATTGGAGCCTCCGAGACATACCGAGATGTAAGCTTCGCCAAGCGGGGTCTCAAACTCTGCTTATTCGAGGATCTGGCTTCCCATACGGAGACCAGGCCGCCATCACAGCCACGCGCATGTTGACAATCCGTTGCACATGCGCGGAATTGCGACAGCAAAGCCTGCGCATCAGCTTTGTCGACCGGCAGTCTTCAGGTCACGAGGTGTGATGTGATATCTGGGAGCCGCAGGTTCGCTCGTATTCTTGATGAAGTCGCCTGAACTTTCCACACGCATCTGTTTCTGGGACGTCGCCGAGCTGTTTTTGGAAGTTTATCAACGTTCATGCACCCCGGAGGCGAGAAGTCTCGCGTGACAGAGTGGAAGATTTACCCTTGAGATGTCTGTACCGAATCTGGAATCTATACTCGGGAATACTGCGCTGAATGGCAGCTGGCACATGGCACCGAGCTGATACGATCTCACGGCATCACCGTCAGTCTCGACCGCTCGAACAGCAAGCTGAAGCAAGCATCAGCGCTGAACGAGCACAAGTACTCAAGCGAGTGATCCTGTTCCTGGAAAGCAGTCCAGGGCGAACCTGAGTTTGCATGTGTCTACGCTATACATATAGCCAGGTCGATGTACATGTTACAAGTTCCTTGTCAACAACACACTCATCTTCAATTCTTTCCAGCTACCATGAAGCTTCCTTGGCCAAGCTGCGTCCTCTGGACCATAACGTGCTACATCAGACATGCCGCAGCGGTCGCCTCAACCGACAGCTACCGAGATGCGGACGTTGCACAAACGGGCTATCTGCCGAACCACAACATGGTAAGAACGGAATCTGCTCTCTTCCTTTCCGAGCCTCGCTGATCAGTAAGGACCCGGCCGTTGTTGATAGCGCACAATTCGGACAGCTCTGGAAAGTATCTTTCAACGCCAAAGAACAGTTCTACGCCAAACCCTTGGTCTTTACTCCAGCAGCCACCGGCGTCCAAATCTTGTTCCTTGCCTCGTCTCAAAACTACATCCGTACGCTCAACGCCAAGACAGGTGCCATCATCAACACACGTCAAGTACATACTCCCTTCCTGCAGTCTGACATCGGGTGCACCGACATCCCCAACACCATTGGTATCATTGGCACACCGATTATCGATCCGGCCACAGAGATTGCATACTTCTTCTCGAAGACATACATTCCCAACTATCGTGTCGCAGGCAACACT
>Ga0058698_10000834_pt1 | contig 15508 bp, 18 predicted proteins | sample AgamicAsSfe_FD_67288 | JGI IMG/M metagenome (GOLD analysis project Ga0058698, IMG submission 67288) | Agave microbial communities from Guanajuato, Mexico - As.Sf.e | ecosystem: Host-associated > Plants > Phyllosphere > Phylloplane/Leaf | place: Guanajuato, Mexico | collected 2012-05-30
CCTGTATAGCACAACAACGGGAGCTGTACGACGCGTGGATCCGTTTCGATAAACATCCACAGAATATACGCAATCGGAGCAAAATTGAGTTTGAGTCCTTCGTCTACATGGTTCGTCTTCGTCTCCAAGCTTCCACATGATAGGTAGGTAAAGAATCTTCAATAGCAAGTTACGGCAATCGCAGGTCAAGCGCCATCCAAGCGACGCCGCTGGTCACCTGTACAAGGAGAGGAGACAGTACCATCGAAGAAAGCGAAGCCTGACTCTCCTGGTAGGCATGCGAGTGGACAGAGGGTGGTTGATCGGAGCAGCAGTTGAGTACCAATCGAGTTCGAGGACTGTTCCCACTGACCGTGTTTGAGGGATTGGTGTCGGGAGTACGATAAGGGAGTAGGTTGGCGGCTCCATTTCAGACTGATGCCTGGCATTGTTTTGCGTTGATCATTAAGATCGTGCTTTCAAGGACGGAGTTTGTCGCGGCAACTGCATTTAGATGACGGCATGCATACTTGGAGTATGTCCATGGAAGCAGTACACGGCAAGTACTAGATTCGTAGCCCAAAGAATGTATTGCCATCACGCGGGCTCGCTGTGCCGTCGACCCATATTCTCGTACCCATGCTCTTGGTCTCTTTGTAGCGGCGGACTCATGAGAAACGCAGGTGTGACTGGTGTCGGTAACTCTGTCAGGTATATATTCGTCATTCTGGCTCCAACAAAGGTCGTTCTTGCCGCGCTAGGTGTCACTGGCTCAAAGCCTTTCCATAGCTTGGCCTGCCGGTATCGTCTTGCTGGTTGTGGGCGACGGAGTCTCCATGCGCGGTGAAGTAATAGTACTATAGTCAGGATGAATATGGTACCGACGATGCCTATAGCGACGCCGATTCCGATGGCGGTTGGAGTAGAGAGCGAGCGGCTGTTGTCTGCATCGGAGTTTGCCAGCGACGTCGTGATGATCTGAGCGGTGCGACGATTTAACGAAGGCATGCGGACGGTAGATCCCGCAATGGTGGGTAGCATGGCCATGACTGTGCTTGCGTACTCGGCCTGGCTGTCGCAGCGTTGGTATACAAATTGGAGCCATCAATAAAACTATTCAGGTAGGCCATGAGCCAAATTATGCAGATAGAGCAAGATTGCAGCCAACAAAAGCCTTCACCACAAAGCTGAGCACTACATTCGAGTCGTATGCAACTAAGCGCCATCTGTGTGGACCTCAATCGATCACAGCCTTGGTAACCCACATGTGGAAGCCTCCTGCGCTTGCGGCAAATGGTGCCTACATTGACATGAAAGGTGTGGCTTAGTGAGTTCATGGGTTGACAGACTCATTTCTTCAGAAGTCATCGCACTCGATCAGGCTCTGGAAGCTGCTCCAAAAGTGGTGATAGCGATCCATCACTGCGTTTTCGTGCGACTTCGAGAGGGCATTGTATTAAATTGGCCCTGTGCAAACCTGAGCGAAATGCGTCCAAAAGCGGTTGAGATTAGACAAAACGGGCGTGGAAAAGCGAGACGAGTGCCCGAAAAACACAAGTTCCCGACTCAGTGCGTTCCTCTGGCGCTTGAGGCGGGCCGCACAAATTCTTATTCGATGTTGTTGCGATGCGCTGTCACACATGATGTTGGTGTATAGCCTCAGCGGCTACGACGACACCCTCTGTATTTAGCTTCGGGCGTCCCAAGTCTGAAAAGATATGGTAGCGGCCTTTTATAGATAATCAAGCCATTTACGAGAGTGTTGATCAACAACTTTGGGGGACAGGACGAGAAGTAGAAGTGTATCTCCGAATATGCTTGTGAAATCGAGGAAAGCTTGCGCAAATTGGCTGGTAATCGCCAAGTTGGACTATCCAATCAAGTAGATAAGCGAATTAGGCGCTAACCAAAGATGCCAGCGACGGATCAACGTCTCTTGTACAACCAAGTCAGCTTGACTACGAGACGACCAGTCAGCCCACTCGGTAGCTTACCTACGAACACTACGGCAGCCATCAGCTTAGCGGCTGCAGGAATCTAAATCAGCCGGACCTGTAAGACCGAAGCGACATGTGCTCACTACGACGTATCGAAGCGTCTCTAGTAATGATGAGAGGGGGTCCACGTGTTCGTGGGAAAGAAAATGTGCTTAGCACGCGTCTCGTGGCATAATACCTGCTATGGCATTTGTCAAAGCGAGCGTCGTGGGGGCGAGGGAGATACTTTTAGTCATGGCAATGCCAAAGCGCGCGGCAAAAGAGGAGATGGACTGCGTCGGCGCCGGAAAAACATCGTGACTCGAACCACGATGAGGGAACAAGAGTGACATCAACAACGCGCGTCGGGAATACGAGACGACGATCAAAGATGAAGATGTTCTGATGAAATTCTACGGCAAATGGGAGAATCCGGTGGGCTAGAATTAGGGTACCGGCAAGAACGGGCTTGGCGCTAATCCTGAATCGAGCAGGGTTGCGACGCGAATACCCGAGTAGGGATGCGTGGCCAGGCACCACCAATCTCAACTTGCCGCCTCGAATTCATGGTCTGCTCGAACCACCATATTCATCCAAGATTACTCTTCGTCATAGTTGTCGGCTCGGCTTCTCCAGTGACGTGCGCCCTGGTTTCGGGGGAGCGTTGGCCGTCTCAGAAATTGCTGGCCTCGGAAGACGAAAGAAGGCCGGAGAATGACGACATGCTTGTCTCATAGTCGCCCTGGAACGCAAAACACGCACCCAGCTCCGGGGGACCCAATCGATGCGGCGGTGACGGGGATGGTTGCCTTGACAGCAGGTGGGTCACGCATGTACAGCATCGTGGTACAGATGCAGAGAGCTGAGCATCGAGACACGAAAACGTCGGGCTAAAGAGAAGCGTGCTGCTGGTTGCCAGAGCGGTCAATGGCTGGACGTGGGCCCAATTGAACCTGCATTTCAGGGACCTGAAGTTCCACCTCGCGTTAAATCGCGCTGGCGGTGGTCGGAAAGCTTGGCCAGACGACAAGACAAGTGCTTACTTGTTTCAGAGTGAGTTGATCACCGCAACGCTGGAAATAGCATCTGGCACGCCTCAGCGTGGCCCAGAGTGGCGTATGGGCAACTGCAAATGCATGGCCTCGCTGTCTGTTAGTCAGACGGGGCATTGCAGGACGACTGCAGCAGGGCTTGGATGCTTCATGGCACCGCCTCCCGCCCCGATTAATCTCGATACAGTGCACGACGGACGAATTGGAGAGGCCAAGCAAGACGTCATAGACCAAGACGGTGAAAGAGCCCCGGATCAAGCTTCTCTGGAAAAAGCAGGAACGGGTGCCGATGACTGGGATGAGCTGCGATAGTTTGCCGCATCTAGTCAAGCACAAGGCCAGTGCGGGCCATGTGGCGTCACTGGCCAGTTATTTCCTTGCATTACGTGGCTAAAAAATGTGGAGGAGGCGCAACCGAGCAAGGGCCGCGACCGCTGTGTTTGTTGCTGGCTGCTGGGGCTATGGCGAATGGCGACATGAAAGCACGCTAGCTGTTATGCACTCACTTGGTATAAGAGCCCTCACTTCGCCCTGCCCTCTATCCCCCATCCACAACTCACACACACTCTCCACATCAAACAAACTACTTTCAACTCTTATCCACCCAACCAAACCCACCAAACCACCACCATCAAGATGCGTTTCTCCACCATTGCCACCGCTGTCATCGCCGCCGGCGTTGCCAACGCCCAGGTCGACTCCATCATCTCCCGTGTCACCTCTGCCGTAGGCGGTGTCCCCTCTGACATCGGCTCCGTCGTCAGCTCCATCACCTCTGACATTGGCTCCGGTGTTGCATCCATCACCAGCGACGCCGCCTCTGGTGCTTCATCTGTCGCCTCTTCCATCGAGAGCGACGCCTCCTCTGTCCTCAGCAGCCTTGCATCTGAGGCCTCCACTGCTACTGGCTCGCGTGCCTCTGAGATCGCATCTGCTACCAGCGCTATTGCCAGCCGTGCTAGCTCTGCTAAGTCCGCTGCCAGCTCCGCCGCCGCCAGCGCTACTGGTGCCGCTGACTACAACAACGTCCCCGCCATGGGTGCCGTCGCTGGTGGTCTCCTCGCCATCGCTGGTCTCTTGTAAGCAGCTCGACCTGCAAGGGTTTCCTTCGACTCCGGACATGAAAAGTCTCTTTCGACAGTTTCTTTCATCGGCTAGCGACATCAGCCACGAGCTGAACACGCTTCGTCTCTTATGAGACATTTGCGGGATAGGAATGGTTCGCGGCAATACTGGAGAATATCCAGTCGGTCTATAAACTTATAATAAGTCATTTCAATGAAACATTCAAAATACCCATAATATTGCCTGCTTTGGGCTATTTTCCATATGCTTTGCTTCAATTCACCTGTGATGTTTGTTCCATCATTTACTCATTGTACTTTAGCTCAAAACTTCATGTTTCTTTGTATGGACCTCGAGTTCAGCCGCATTCGTTTGTTGTCATGGAACATTGCAGCTGCGATGCATGGTGTGAGGTTCTCGCTAATGACGTAGGGACGCGTAACCACCTCGGTGGCGTTTTCCGAGACCAAAATTAGCCTGGTTCCATATGCACTCCGCATCCGCGCATGAAAATCCTTTGTCTAAATCCGTCCAACCACCTCACCACCGCTGATCAGACAGGAGTCGCGACACGTCAGTAGAATCGAATTTTCCGCCTGGCGTATTGGAGCCTTGGAAAGGATGTCACCCAGTCCGACGACTTGCACTTGTTAACATGCGGGAAATATACATGAGACGCGACGCTTGGGCGACACAGTGGCTGGCTCTGGGCTCGTGGCACGGCCAAAAAATGATCCCCGACATGCATTCACCCGGGTGATCTGCATTGCGACACCGCAGCGTTGCATACACCCGCCACACTTTCGGTGCGCCTCCGGGGGTACCTAGTCAATCTTCTCAACAATGATCAACGCGGAGAAAGTTCCTGGGGAAATGGACGGCAGACTACGCGTTCGAAAGAGCGATGCAATGACCAATGGTTTCCTGGTCGCGCCATTAGCTACGAAAATATAATACAGGTGGATGAACGACTGCGGCTCATATGGAATTGCTTTTCCGTAGCGCTTCGCTGTTCCTGGACAATCGCAATAAAAACGGCGCACGGTATATGGAGACAACAGAGTCACGACACTATTCACGGGCGACATTGTTCAAGTACATGATGCAACACTCGCTTGATCTGAAAAGCAGTTCAAAGCTTCTTGACTTTGCATAACTTCACCAGCAGATCTGACAGGTCACCTCAACACACGCAGTAGTAATAGCGTTCCGACCATCGCTGACATTTCACATACATCATCAGCAACTAAGATCGCAAGTACAGCAAACATGTCCAAGGTGTCCGGTTTCTCATGGCCGCAACTCGCCCACGCGAAGCTTTTCGGCCGGTCCGAGCCCAACTCTACTCCTGACCAGCCCCTCATGATCGTCATTGGCATAGGCACTGCAGTTCTATGCATTACCATCGCTTACACATTGTTATTCTTTGGACTTAGATGGCGCAAGGCTCGCGCAGCCCAACGGCGTAAAAGTACCGAGGGTGAAATCAAGACTATCGAGCTCGTAGACCATGAGCATTCTTGTGGCGGTTCTTCACCATATGTCGGTGATGACCATCAGGGCGGTCACATAGGAGATAGTCGCAGTGCGCGTTCATCATCCGAACTGCCTGCACACTATAGTCGCGTGATTAAAGAGGATGGGAAGCATGACTTTGTGGAAATCGACATAAGCAGTGGGAAGGTCGGAGAATAGTTTGTGGATGGATAATGATAGACTGAAATGGATGTATAACACCTGGCTGTTCCGTGTTATCACAAAAGCCTAGGTAGGCTGTTTATGTGAATAATACGGCATTGGCGAGATTGAGTATCATGAACATGACAAACGTATCTACATAACGAAGTTGCACGGCTTCAACGTCCAGTAATTAGTTTCCGGCACCCACTCGCAACCAAGTCCCAATAAAGAACTACAACGCTCATCAAGGCAATGTCAATGCAACGAAAATCCATGTTAGCATTGCGCGATGATGGAGAAGCAGATAACACGCCATTGTTATCGTCTAGATAACTTCTACAAACTTATGATCGCTCTATACCTCAACACCCCGATACCCCCTCTGCAGTCTCCCCGCGCGTCTCTGCTGCGTCTCCATCTGCTGCGGCAGCACCAGGGGAAGCGGAACAGGTGGGTTATCGCCACTCGAGCGCGCAGGACGATAAGACTTGTAGCCCTCTCCAGCACCAGAATGAAGGACATCCGGACGCGGATACGTGTCGTCTGACCGTGAAGGTAAACGTTCGCGACCATTTTCATCGTCGTCGTGGTGTTTGCCACAACAGCCGCCGAAACAATCACATACGTTGATGCCACGGGAAGCAGCGAGAAGAGTGTAGATGATGAGGCCGAGGATGATGAGGCCAAAGACGGAGCCAACGACTATTCCGCCGATCTTCCCTGCGCTTAGCCAGGGTCCGGCGTTTGCTTCTGGATGTGAAGTCTGGGTTGGGACAGTGGTAGCTGTGGTTGCTGATATTCTGGCGGAAGTTGTACTAGAGATGCCATCAGTAGTGCTGGAAATCGGGGAAGACAGCTCTATAGTGCTAAGTTTTTTAGGTGGTTGTTCACTACTCGTCCGCGTTCCTGCTGTGGTCGATGGGACTGTGGGCGGCAGCGATAAGGTATCAGGTTTAGTTGATGTTACGGTAACTGTGGGAGTCGGTTCTGAAGTTATGAGAGCTATCGACGTAACGAACTGGATCGATGTAACAAGAGGCGGTGGCGGCGGCTTTGCCTCGTCTTGACGGGCTATCAAAGTGACGGAAGAGGCCGATAGTAGTAGATTGTTTGTGGCAAGGTTTAGATCATTGAGTTGGGAGACGGCAAGAAGGCTTGTAGCCGTAATGACAGTATTTAACGGAAGGTACATGATGAGCGGCAGGGATGGGGTGTGTGTTGCGAGGGGAGAGAAGAAAAGCACCAGTTCTACTGTGTCAAGCTCGAGAGACTTGCCGCTGTGTGCTGACATACAACATAGTGAAGAATGTTCTCAAGGACTTTCATAATAGCCTAAGTTTTTCACATGTGGCAGCTAATCACGCCAGAATTTCTCGACATATGGAAGAGTTCATTCAATGCCGGCACCAGATCTCTGCATACCGTTGATTGATGACGTTACCAAAGCCTAATAGAATGTGGTATACGTGGTGTCTGTTGTAGCAAGAGGACTTATGACTGACAACAACGTTTACATTAAACTCTCTCGCCAACAACTGGGTGTTGAGGAAACAGTGTTCTTCTGCCCTCGAAATCAGCTTGTCCTACATATCACCAACGCCGCCCAGTAGGGCCGTAGGTTCCTCAAGGACAATCGGGCAAACATCGAGCCCCACGCCGTATGCATTAAACGTCATGTTTCCATCATCATCGATCTCGATCCATCTACGATTGAGCAAATCTCCATCTTGCGCCCTATCGAAGAAGTTTTGTGGCGCAAATACGATGCTAGAATACGCCTCCGTGTACAAAGTCACAGGTACATCTTCACTCCTAGTGTAATGATGCATGCCGAGGTTGAACCAGATAACTAAATCTTCAGCTTCAACTGATTCGCCGTCAAAGAATTTGCTAAAGTCTTGCTGCGGTGCGAAGGGGAGGTTGATGTTCTGGACACTGTTGGCGAAAGGCTCGTTGTCGTGCTGGCGTGTAACGGCAAGATGCGACTTGGCAAACTCGGAATTTTTAAGCGACCAGGGTGAGTTGAGGGTCGAGAGGTGGATGTCAGAGCGGCCAGGTACGAGACGGTAGCCACGCTTCTCACCCCAGGCATTTGTAGCATTTGGGTTCAACACGACGTACATGGCCTGGTTGTTGGGAGCCCAGTTGAACTGTTGCTCTTCACCCATATATGTGACGTTCATCTCCATTTGTTCGAATTCGCCGAGCTCGGGGAACCATGGCTGAGATTGGTTGACAGCTACCAACTCCGACACTTGAAGTGAGTTGGCAGCACCAACTATGTCAAAATCCGCCTTGTATGTAACAATGTGATCGTGAAGTGAGCCTTGGGTAGCTTGTTGGATCCTCGGTCCGAACTTCGCCTGTGCCGGATAGTAGAAGCTAGATTGCAGATACCCGGATGCACGCACAATTACTTCAAGGGAGCCGTCCATATGGAAGGAATAGTCGAACATGTAGTCGTAATTACCAACAGTTGCAATCGCGCGGACGATTAACCCAGCGCCCTTCACGCTACCGAGGTTACTGAAGCCGTAGTCGTTGGATGCACCTGTACGATGGCGTGAGAGAGGAAAATTCATGTCGGTTTCGAAGATGCAAATTGCGTTGGTGTTGACTCGCGTTGTGTTGTAGGATGGGTAAGTGATGTTCCAGAATGTCGATCCCCATGGGCAGTCGAAGCCTTCCACCAAGCTTCCCATCTCAGTACCGAGTTGGTAGTAAGTATCGTGGTATACTGTATTAGCAGCTTTGGGCTGGTTGCCACCTTGGGGTACTCAGCTTCTATCTTATGAGTGATAAAAGAAATACTTACCGTATTGCGCAGTGGCTTCTTGCATTGACAGCTCGTATAGAATGCGTTCGCCCTTGAATTTGATGTCATAGAACATGATGCCAAGTGTTCGTGAGAACGACATGTAGAACGACCAACCCATGTACTCAACGTATTGGTTCTCCTTGTCAAGTTTGTATCGCTTTCCACCAATCTCAAGAGTGCTTGGTGCTAAACGCTCTTCGAGGTCTCGCACACCCAACTCTGGCTTGTAGTCGACTAAAGCCCAACTTGCGTCAAGAGTCTGGTCGTATTCCATAGCAAGCTCGCCTGCCTCGAATGCAGCCCGCAACTCTGCGATAGTGGGGTAAAACTTCTCGTTTGTAACGAATCCTTTCAGCGAGTAGAGAGAAGGATCAGTGCCAGTACAGTCGATCAAAAGATAGAAGTCTAAAGGTGTCATGTAGGTTGCTGGACCTGGAAAACGGAACATGATGTTGCGAAATGCGCTAGTACCGTCGAAAGAGAGGGGCGTGCCGGAGGTTAACGAGAGATTCGACCTTTCGTCACTTGATCCGTAGTATACACCTCCTTGGAAGAGAGCAGCCGTTATGTCTGATATATTCGACATGATGGATGCGATGAGTGGATCCGTCGCACTTGATCTTGGGCCATCAAAATACCGGGCGTTGTAAGGCACAGAACCACCAGCACCGCCATTGTAAAGATAGTCCAACTTCTCTATCGTGGTTTCTGAAGATACTGGAAGAGGGCCAATCATGTATTCCTGGGAGTCTGGCTCAGCTTTCCCGCCTTCGAAAATGATAGCACGTGCATATTTGGCAGGCATCGCTGCGTCACCGTCTATGTACGGTAGCACCTCACTCTTGTTGGTATGTAACGCATCTATCCAGAACCTGGTACCTGTTAGCAAGACCTCATTATTTGATATGTAACTTACACGTAGTTGTCTGTTAGTACAGCCTCATTGGGATCAGTAAGGTTCAGGCCGGCCGTCGGAGAATGGAGCAAAGTCCAAACAGCAAGATTCTCTTCCGGCGTCAGGGGAGCCCATGGGTTGAGCTTTGGTGCTACTGTAGTCGTAGCAGCCTCTGCCAAGCAGGAATATGCCGTTCCATTATCGATTCGTTTGTCGAAGTAATCACGCACTACTCTTCGATCATATCCAAGAAAGGGCACAGCGGAAGAGCTGACTGTACCGAGAAGAGCGGCTGAGGTAAGGAAAGAGCAACGCATATTCATCAACGATTTACCTGAGGGATCATAGGCAGTTTCCAATAATCCTCCTGTGCTTTATACATTCTTGGGATCATTGCGGACCAGATAGGCCCCGAGTGACTTACAGCAATGACAATGAACAGAGATGGTATCTCAGGCTTACAAGATGATAAGAAGAGAGATCATACCTTGTAGGGGGCCTGTAGGGAATAGGATCCACTCAACCAGGCCGCTTCCGGTGAAAGGCGCAGCCCGGCCATCTCTACGTTTAACAGACCACGTTCTTTCTATGCTCTGTCCGAGACTTGGTCTCAAATCCTTTGTCCGTACTGGTCTTGGGTGTATTAGAATGCAATCTCTCTACTTCTCTTCGCTGGTTTCCAAGCAATGTTGGATGCAATGCGTTGTTCATACATATGGCGATTGTTCCGAGACTGCCGTAAAGTTGGGAATGCTTGGTATGCTCGTTGCATGAGGCTATCACCGGAAAGGAAGCCATAGCCATAGCTTGTAGTCGATTTACCTCGCGGAAAGGTGGGGTAAAGGCTTCAGTATATCTTATCGCTGCGAGATAGCGTTGTTGCATGTGCCAAGCCACTCCCCGCATCTATCATTGGGAGCAACGAGCACTGCCAAGATCGAGAAATCAGTAACGCCGAGAGAGTAAGTGGTGGCCGAATAGTCGGGCAGGTACGATGGGGAGTTTGCTGTAGAACGCCTCGCTTGTGAATCCCGAGCATACGTCCTTGGGCGTCTCGGGCGCCAGCGCTCCGGATAACGTCCATGGATGGTCAGAAGTAAGTTTGTAGTGAGCATTGATCATCGTATTACAACAGCCTGTGAAATTATAAACGATAAAAAGCAGCGAGCGATAGTATCCGAATGCGTGGATTTCGGGGGACTTCAAATCAACGGAACCGTCTGACTAGGGAACGCGTGACGCGAACTGAGTTGGTCGTGTAGCTCGACGAAGCTCAGCCAAAAGTTATAAAGGTTGAGTTTGGCTTTAAAATTGTGCATAGGCGGGATTGAATTAGAGGAGGATGGGGCGGAGAAGATAATGATAAGGTGTATCAATGATCTGTTCAAGAGGACGCGACGCGACGCGAGACGACAAGCCGAGCCGGCACCGCAGTGACGTCACTGGCATACATGCATGAGCGTGCAAACGATCGCTTCACCGTCTGCTTTCCACAACCATACCAATGCTGCATGAGCATACCCATCGCCTCTAACACATGCGATCTCTCCAATACTTTCTGTGGAGTTACCATTCGCACCGGGTTGACGCCATACACTCTTACTGCAAGAGTGAGGACTTTCCCTCATCTCGCTTCCGTCTTGCACCTGCAATGAGCGACAGAGACCGCCCGACTGCATCTTCTGTCTCTTTTGCCTTTTGTACGCGAATCGATTCGTCTATGTTGTTCTGAATAGGCGCGCCGGGCTCGTTAGTTGAAGGCCACCCGGCAATTCCGTGGCTAGCTGCAGGCTGATCATTGGCCGATGCCAGGTGAGCATTATCGTCATCATCAGACTCATTCCCAACCAGAGTTTCAGCTTCAGAATCATACTCCACTTCATCATATGCGGGTCGTATATCAGATAAAGCTGTGGTTTTGGAAGGTTGAGGCGCGCGAGCAGTCGAAGCAGCATGAGCGGTCATGTTGAGTGATTTCGTGGTGCTATGATGGGAGGAATGTTAGGCTTGTATCTTGCGCTACGAGCCTACATTTAGTGATTATATGTCCAGAGAGCTGAGTTGAACAACACGGGATTTCTGCAAACAACAAAGAACGAAACGAAAGGGAGATCCAAACGCGCGACACATCGTTCACGATGACACCCAGAACAACACGACATGCCGTGCCAAACGGAGGAGGTACACAGCTACATATCACAACTGCTGTTATGTGGACATTGTCTACGACACGCTGCAGTGTTTCGTGAAGCTTTATTCGCGTTTGGACTGGCTTGCATGGCGATTGCGATTGCGTTCAGCTAAACTCTACTTGGATTGCAGCGCACATCCTCACTCCTAACCGGCCTGGAATTGGCTTCGTGAGTCCTCGCAAGGTACACCAAACGTCCATCATACAGAACGAAGCAAAAGCACTCATAACACCTCCTTGGAATTCTAGACACCGATAGGCCCATCTTCGCCTACACTAGCATTTGTGCTGCCAGCAGCCACTTGATAAATGCTTGCGCTTGCATCCATGTCACCAAGTTTGAGCACGATACTTCGCAAGCCTTAGCATTTTTTCTGCTTCTTTGACTGGATATGCGGTATGATCAGTCTACGCCTTACGTGCAGTTCGTATGGATGCGACATACCCTTCTTCTCGCATTCTTCGTACTTCTTTTTGGCCTCTTCATATTTTTCCTTTGCCTTTTCAAATTCGTTTTGTGCCTCTACATGCGATCGTGTTGCCTGTTCGACAGTGCCCGGCAGGTCGTAGTACTGGGTGTCAAAGCTGCTATTCCACCCGTATCCGCCCACACCACCAAAGTTTGCTGCTATATCAAAAGCCGGGTAGTTGTCATATTGCCACCCGAAACCTCGTTTCTGTCGCCTGTAAGGAGCCATCTGATACATTGCTATGAGGTGACTTCGATAAAAGGAGACGATAATCTTACAAAACGAAGCAACAGATGAAGGTAGAATGATATGCGAAAATTCGCGAGAAGAGGACGGGTGAGCTAGAACTGATTTTATACCACACTTGGAGCATGTCTGGAGCACACAGAATGCTCCACGTGTGCTGGAAGCAGGATTTGTCCATACAGCGGGAGTTGAGTTGGCTTCACGGTCACCAGTGCCACTCAAACGTTTCGTATCGTGAGCCTTGGCTTAGAACATCCATAGAATCCGTGGCGTTCTACCAATGATGGATCAGCGTTAGCAGCGCGCGAGTGCTCTGCTGTTAGAAGCTATCCTTCGTTTACGCGGGCTCCCCGACGCAGGCGGAATCATAGCCACGTAATATGACTCTAGCCGACAGCTCACAAGATTGAGCAAACAACGCAACCGCGTCCACCACGACAAAAATGAACGCGTGCGTTGACGACCGGCTGTACTGAGATGCCACGGGACGACAGATTTTGTGCATTACTTTGGAGGATTCGAAGCCTATGCGAGACGCAACACGTATTGCTAGCGGCGTTCACCATTCTTTTTGGTAAGGGAGACAGTTTCCCGTGTTGGTCTCGTTTAGGCAAACTGCCGATGGACTTACGCAATTGTTATCACGGCTGTCGATCTGCCGATGGATTGTTACTCAACATATGGGTGGGGTATCGATACTATCGTTATTGTGTTACACTGCCGGATGTACCACAACGTACGCCTAAGCGATCCGAATACTACAAGTGAAGAGCTAACGTTTGGTATGCGGAGGAAATGTCCGCGATTCATGATCTCGGATACTAATCGCGCATCGGCGATTCTGCCCTATTCGCCTCACTCTTGACATTTTCCTTCTCCAAATGATCGCAATTGACACTCCGCTGCTTAATGCTAACCAGATTACACCTGATTACGTCACATTTGATCTCTCATACCTGCTTTAGTTACTGTCCTATCAGTTTGGTACTGTATACAGCAAGAGATCCTGAGATCCATATCGCCACTGGAGACGAACAGCACATATGTCCAACGCGTTCTCATCCAATCACGCTTATTCTGCGAATACCCGTAATACATCTTAGCACCGCTGATCGCTATGGACCTCGTACTCTCTACGTTGGTCGCAATTCTCTAGTTATGCTCGTCAACCGACAGTGCATCGTATACGAATGGATCGCCGGTTCCCGCAACATCATGATATGTTCCAAATGTTGATGTTCCGTGAAGTAAACTTGGTTACGACATGTGGAAACCTCGGCGCATGATATTCTGCTGCCAATGCAGCATCGGCTTACATAATCCGCCTCTTGTTCTATCACCGTTAGATACTGGAATCATAAGCTTTAGATTTGATCCTGTTACATATATCGTTACGATGTTCACACTGTATCTCAAGTTACATGGAAGACTTGGCTCACCTGCCGAAGTTCCATGCCATTCTACGGAGTATCTCATATTGGCCCAAATAGCTACTGCCGATGTTATACTCCACTGTCTCACACAATGGCCTCGCATCCTCAAGCATCTCCCCCCTGTCGTTCTTCGCGCATTTTCTCTCTTTCTTCTTGCCACTGCTTCCTCCTTGTCTTCATATCCTCCATCATCGCTCGCATATCGTTGTGAAGATTATCGCTCATACACACCCAGTCATGTGGGGTGTGTATTTGCGCCCTTGCGGACGTGCTTCGTTTATATTGATGCTGGTATGGCTGGGCATCAAGCGGAAGATAATATGGTGATGCGCCGGATCTCTGGTAGTAAGACATTGTTAGTGTGTAGTAGGTTTTCTGCGGCGAGCGATGTTATACTAGTAATAATACTAATGAATTACAGCTAAGGAGTGTTCCTGGGTCTACAGCAGATACATGTGTGAATGACGACGCGTCAATAACGGACAAAGACAAACGAATGAGCGAACGCCCGCCGGCAACACATTGGCAAATGACGCTATAAGGATTGCCGAAGCGAAAAATGGACGCCGCGACATACGCATGTTCACATCATAAACTACGGCCTATAGTAAAACTGATGCAGCAGGCGAAGTCTTTCTCTCAAGGTCGCTACGTCTTCCTCAATCCTTCTACTCCTGCTAAAAGTATCGGCCCACATTTCGAATAGCTCAATTGGTTCCTCTCGAAGAGCCAGATCCCTATCGACAGCACGTGGCATAGCAATCGGAACTCGTCCGTTCGGTCCACGGTTCCTCGCTGGCATCGTGTGATGAGGACGCGTAATATGACCTACACCTCCAGCACTGCGACTATAGGAGTAGCCATCTGATACGGCGCCTCTCGGGTACAAGCTGTCAAAGTAGCCATTGGTGGAGGCATGTCCTGGTTGACAGTAATGTGGACGACGTGGGACGAAATCTCTAGGAGCCCTTCCAAGGAACTGAGACCAAGCTTCGGCTTCAGTCACGGGTAGCGAGATGACTGGGGCGGTGTGCGAGACGTTTTTCAAGATGATGGTGGGAGGCGGTGGTATAGGGACTGCGCTGTACTGACGCGGAGCCTGTGGACGCTGTGGTGGCCCAACCGCTACAGAACGGAATTGTATTGAAGGCAGTGATGGTAGCTCATAACGCTCACTGTGCTCATACCCCTCAGCAGTGGATTCTGAATCATCGGGACTGGCGTCATTCGTATTCTCTTCTTCCTCGTTATCCAGACGCAACCCTGCCATTCGTTCGTAGGCTAAGTATGCGTCGATGGTGTCTTGACGAAATCCCTCGGTATTGTCGTTCTCGACTGCAGCATCATCGACCTCGACGGATGGTGCTGGAGGGTACTGTTCTTGAGCTTTCTTTGATGTCTCGCGAGGACTCATTATTGCGGAGATCTTTGAGATGTTGGCTTTCCGGAATGTAAGTGTTATTGTGTCGATAAGACAATTCGTAAAGATCTTGGATGAGTTATACTTATGCTGAAAGACCTCCTCGTCAGCAACCACACTAGACGACGATAGTATGGGGTTTGCTTCACAAGCAGTAAGCGAACGACTTCCACTTACTCCTGGTGTTTGAAGCAAATAGGGGACGTTCGTAGTGGACCATGTGAGATATCATGCAAACGACGTGTGAGTGGTGGCCTGCCCACTCTTACTACCACTTGTAACT
>Ga0058698_10000836_pt1 | contig 15472 bp, 9 predicted proteins | sample AgamicAsSfe_FD_67288 | JGI IMG/M metagenome (GOLD analysis project Ga0058698, IMG submission 67288) | Agave microbial communities from Guanajuato, Mexico - As.Sf.e | ecosystem: Host-associated > Plants > Phyllosphere > Phylloplane/Leaf | place: Guanajuato, Mexico | collected 2012-05-30
ACCGTCGCCAGGCTCTGCGCGATCCGCGGTCGTGCACGTTGAATCAATGACCGTCATGTTGTTCTCGGTGTACTGTTTTGACGCGAGAACGCTGGGGTTGACGCGAAGCTTCGCTATGCTGGTTGGCAGGTGCAACAGACGAAGCTGGTCATCGCCGGGATAGCTGTAGGCAAGCATAACGGACTGGAACGCAGCATCCAGGTCGATAGGATGTACGAGCAGTTCATCTGCGTCCGAGACCAGCGCCTTCGCCTTTTGAGCCAGACACGTAGCATTGCCTAGGTTTCGCTCGAGCTTGGTCAGCGACTGGAACGCGCCTGAGAAGTCGTACTCTAGCCCCTTCATAAAATTGTACAGACGGCTCGGCTGCACGGAGATCATGTGTGGCGGCGGTGTCTGGCGTGGCGGGAAGAGTGATAGATTGGGTGGCTCATCGACGAGCAACAATTTGAGCTCACCATTCGCTGCAAGGGCGAGATCGCTCGTCTCGTCTCCTAGCGCGGCAGCATAGGTGAATTTGGCGTGGACATGGTTTCCCTGGGTGGAAATGTTGGAAATCTCCACGTGGACTTCGATGCCGACGTCATTCTGATCGAACGTGATGGCGTTGTGGATGTGGAAGTTGCTCAGTTCGATGAGCTGGATGTTCCTTCCTCGGGCGAGAGATCGCGCAGCTTCAATGGCTGTAGACACGTACGAGGCAGCCGGCAGCACAACTTGGTTTTGCACTTGATGTCCCTCGAGCCAGGCCATCTCTCTTGGCTTCAGCACGTTCTTCCAACGCAGGATATGCGGTGCGCTGTCTGGAGACACATCACCAAGAAGCTGGTGGAACGGCTGAGCACGCAGGCGCATGTGACGCGACTTTCTGGACTCGGCCCAATAGGAAGACTCGTGCTTCCATTGATAGCTGGGCAGATTGCCCAGGACGGTGTACTGCTGCTTGCCATCACAGAGCGCGGCCTCGCAACTGCCGAGGTCGATTGAGCTTGTGTCGAGATGAGTCCAGAGGAATCCAAGGCAGGTAGAAAAAGCAGTCATGGCATTGCCCCCGCGAACAAGGGTTCCATGGTGGGGAATGTCCTTCTGGAGTACCTCGTTGACGTTTTGCTTGGTTGGTCCGGCAAGAGCGGCGTGCGGACCGACCTCAACCACTGCCGTGTGAGGCTCAGCGCCTCGGGCCACTTCAACAGCCGCCTGGACAGCCTGTGAGAACAATACAGGCTTTGTCATGTTCTGCGCCCAGTAGATGTCGCTGATCTCGTCCGTGGATAGGTTGATGGGTCGGCCCTCGTACACGCTAGAGAACCAGGTACAAGCCCCATTACCCTGTAGCGCCTTCACACCCGCACGTCGCAGCGAAGCGACATAGGGGTCAAAGCAAGGCAGCATGTGACTTGAGTGATACGCTGTATCCACTTTAAGACGTCTGTTGAACTTCTTCTCGTCTTCCAGGACTGCCGCAATCTCGTCAATGGCGTCCTCGTCGCCGGAGAAGGTCACGCTCGACGATGAATTGCTGGCCGCCACGCCAATGCGGCCCAAGAACTCTTCATCCTCACACAACTCCATCGCATCCTCCAAAGAAGTGCCAGCGGCAAGCATAGCCCCCTTGATATTTCCGTTAGGACTGGTGGCGAGCTTGCAATGGAGACCTCTGAAGTAGGCGACAAGAAGGGCGTCACGCGCGCTGAGATATCCGGCTGCATATGCTGCTGCTATCTCGCCACTGGAGTGGCCGACAACGGTGTCAAACTGCACATTAGCCGAGCGCAGGATGTCGACCAAGATGATCTGAACTGCTGTGCAAAGAGGCTGCGAGATGGCTGCTTCTCCAACGCGAGACACCGAGGCATCGGCAAGCAGCTCAGCCTTAAGAGACCAACTCGGCCGGTCACCATCTGGAAGTTCAGAAAGATAGCCTTCCAGCTTCTCGAGAGTCTGTCGCGCAAGAACTGTCTGAGCGACTAGCTCTGCACCCATCCTAGCGTATTGCGCTCCTTGTCCTGTGAAGACTCCCAGGAGCCTTGAGTGTCCACCATTACCCGCCGCCCATGTGCGTACACCCAGACTTCCATTGCCAGACTCGGCTAGCCGGGTTGTGATGCTGAACTTCAGGCCCTCTACAGTCGTGTCTGGGAAGGCGATGCGGAAAGGAAGCACAGATCTGCGCTCGCGTAATGTGTACGCAAGATCGCGTGCGCTAGTCTTGGGGTTGGCGTCCAAATAGCTCGCGTACGCGGCAAGATTAGAGTGGAGAGACTCCGTCGAGGCAGCTGAAAAGACAAATGGCGTTGATACTGTGGCAGCACTTGTTCCATCGACCGTCTTTTGTTGCTCTAGCTCATAGCTCTCCACAATGGCATGTGCGTTGGTACCTCCAAAACCGAAGTTGTTGATACTAGCACGCTTAGGACGTTGCCCAGGACGATCCGGCCACGCGATACCTTTAGTAGGGATCTGAAGGTTGCCGTAGAATGGCTCCAACTTGGGGTTGAGTTGTTGGAACCACAGGTTGGGCGGTATAGTTGAGTTCTGCATGGCTTGCGTGACCTTCAACAGTGCTGCGATACCAGCTGAACCTTCTGTATGGCCGATCACAGTCTTTATAGATCCAGTGTTGATCGGACTGCTCGACTTCTCCGTGTTGCTGAAGAATGCGATGCTGAGAGCTTCAGCTTCGATGGGGTCTAAGAACATAATTGAGTCAGCAAACGCACTTTCCATGAACGCGGGATGATGGAGAGAACTTACCTCCAGCCGGTGTTCCGGTACCGTGCGCTTCAATGAACTGAGGTCGATCTTCCGCAGACAGAGGGTTGAGACCAGCCTTCTTGTAAACGCTATGTATTAAATCCCGTTGCGCGTTAGCGCTTGGCATTGTGATTCCAGGTGTTGCTCCATCCGAGTTCACACCCGTCTCTCTGACGACAGCTTCGATTCTATCGTTGTCTGCAAGAGCTTGGCTGAGCGTTTTGAGAACGACGGCAGTTACGCCTTCACCTCGCGCATAACCATTAGCATCCTTGTCCCACATCCGACTGAGACTATCGGGTGAAAGCATCTTCAGCTTGCTTTCAATGACATACATTTCCGGACCAAATATAAGATTGGAACCACATGCAACCGCTGTGTGACTGTCCCCCGACCGAAGTGTCTGGATAGCCTGATGAACAGCGACCAGACTTGACGAGCACGCTGTGTCAATCGTCACCGACGGGCCGCGCCAATCAAAGAAGTAGGACACGCGATTTGACATGACTGCACGCGAAGTTCCTGTGGCGAAATGCGTAGGCGCCTGGTCCAGATCTCGAAGCATCATGGCCTCATAGTCGCCGCACATGAGACCAGCGAAGACAGCAGTGTCGCTTCCTCTCATTCGGTCGAGACTCAGGCCAGCTGATTCAATCGACTCGTAAACAACTTCAAGGAGCAGTCTCTGCTGTGGATCCATGGCCCTGGCCTCGACGGGATTGATGCCGAAGAATTCGGCGTCAAAGACGCGCGTATCTTCGTCGAGGAGATATGACTGCATAACATTCATGTGTCCATGGTGTGTGCCATCGGGGTGATAGAAGCCCTCGGCGTTGAACCTCTTATCGGTGATGTTGCTGCGTATGTCTTTAGGGTCGCGGAGGAGATCCCATAGCTTAGAAGGGGAGCTTGCTCCACCTGCAAATCGACAGCCGCTACCGATGATAGCTATGGGCTCGTTCATGGGGGTATTTGGTGACATGAGGAATGACTTGAACAGCAGGGGAACTGTAACCAAAGGGCGTGATGGAAGAGGATAGCAAAGTTGAAGTTGCTGAAAAAGTGGTTGTGTTGAGAGAGTTCTAGTGCTTAGGACATCGATGAAGACGTGTTGAATTGGACTCTGGTACCGGATATGTAGTCGTGTCAAGTAGGAGTAATTCACCTGATTAGTCCATGGTTTGACGATCTCTACCTTTACGGATTCTGTGTAGACATAGTAGTACGCCCGATGGTGTCGTACTCCTACTCGGCGTTGTGGAGGTTTGCAGTTCTACCCTTGTTCCCCAAGAGCCTCAATCGTGACAGACCTACATGCAGAAGGCCAAGAGCTGCGAGCCATACGAACCGGTCCATCCAGCTGCGGGTTAGTCTTTTGGTTCGGCAAGATTCATGTGCGGCAGCAGTTCCTTATTCCAGCAATTCATGCCGACTCCGGCAGTGCCGACAAAGTAGGATTGGTCAATATCGAATCCGACTCGTTGCTCCACAAGACGTGTCTGCTTACATTCGGCTCCGAGGTCCGACCGCATTCGAAACGCAATCAGCTACACATGGCTGCGACCCTGGCTCATTATTAACGCAGGATTAGCTGTAGATATTGTTACTATCGTTGCATCTCCGAAACCATTAACTTCTCACTTCTGATACCACCTCTTTTCGTTTTCGTGGTGAGTCTCTCAAGGTCAGCATCATGCTCGGCCTCCAGAAGTTTGCAACGGCAGTGGCTGGCTCGGATTGGCGATCCACGATATTCATCACAACCACACTTGTACGTAGTAGCAAAAGTGTCCACCAAATACCCGTCTGACCATCCATGCAAGCTTATGGGCTACATCTTCATTTTCCGCCCTATACGGAACATCTTTTTCCATCCACTCAAGAAGTATCCTGGGCCCAAACTCTTTGCTGCGTCCTCAATTCCCTATGGATTCTGGTATATGACAGGCAAATGGCATACCAAGATCCGCCAGTTGCACGCCACGTACGGCCCTGTCGTCCGTATTGGACCGAAGGAATTATCGTATGCTACCCCAGAGGCATGGGAGGACATATATGGTCGTTACGTGCCGGCCAAGCGCAAAGAGAATCCAAAACCAACGTGGTACTGCAGCCCGGATGCCCACGATATGGTCGGCGCCAGTTTGGGTGATCATGGCCGCATGCGCCGCGTCATGGCACCGGGCTTCACCTACAGCGCCATGTGCAAGCAAGAGCCTCTGATCAAAACTCATGTCGACTTGTTCCTTTCTAAGCTGCACAACATCTGCGATCAAGGAAAAGCGACGGTCGACATGCTCGAGTGGTTCACCTACTGCACCTTCGACCTGATCGGCGACTTATCGTTTGGTGAACCCTTTGGGTGTTTGGAAAACGCCATGTTGCACCCATGGCTTCAGCTCGTCTTTGCGAACATTTACGTCACGCACATAATCTTGCTGTGCAAGCGCATCCCCTTCTTCTACCTCTTTCTGCCTGTCAAGACGACTCTTCAGTTGTATCGCGATTTTAACCGACACGTCGTTCTCCTACGCCAAGTTGTTGAGCGCAGATTGTCACTAACAACACCGCGCCATGACTTCATGGAGATCATGACGTCGAAGCAGAGCAACACCCTTTACATGACCAACGAGGAGATTTTCAAGAACGCCATACTTCTTACCGGTGGCGGCGCAGAGACCACTTCCAGCAGCCTCACGGGTATGGCGTTCATTCTGACGATCAGGCCTGACGTCAAACAACGTATCGTCGAGGAGCTGCATGCAACTTTCCCGACCGAGGAAGACATCAATATGCGGAGCGTCGCGCAACTGACGTACACGGGCGCCTTCATCGAAGAAGCGATGAGGTACTATCCTCCAGGCCCAAATACGATGTGGCGCACGACTCCCGCTGGTGGCAACACCATCCTTGGCGAATACATTCCTGGAAACGTAAGTTCTCTGGCCCGGTTTATTAGATGCTTTCAGGAAATGTATCTGACCTCCGGTCCACGTGACCCATGCAGACCATTCTCGGCATTCCACACCGCGTCTTGTACCGCAGTGAAGCATATTGGAAGCATGCTGATGAATTCCATCCCGAGCGCTGGTTACCAGATGGCGAGCGCCCGGCCGAGTTTGACCAGGACCGTCGCGAGGGGTTCCACCCGTTTTCTTACGGCCCGCGTGCTTGCATCGCCATGAAGTGAGTCTCCGTATCTCATCTTGTCCTAGAAGCGAGACACAGTTATGCTAATGTTCGTTCAGCTTGGCGTACGCGGAGATGCGTTACATCCTCGCTCGATTCTTGTGGAACTTTGACATCCAAGGCACGGAGCAGAGTAAAGGTTGGATGGATAATCAGAAGGCGTACTTGGTGTGGGACAAACCGGGGCTGTTTGTGCGCTTGACACCAGTTGCGAAAGAGAGCGTAATAGGGTGAGCACGCGTGGTCGTGAAAGGCGGGTAGACTGGTTTTTCATCCTCCTAAACCCACAAGCTGTCAATATCCCAAGTGAACGGGGCTGCTCCATCTCATCCTTGCGCTAGTCATCGTTGTAGTTGCCCAAAACAAGACAAAAGTCTATGATCAATCGACAGCATTCTGCTTTGCTCATTGATAGCACGCCTCTCCTCCGACAGCGACTTTCTTCGGCGATTCCCTTCACTCTTTCCAGTACTCGACAAGATCCTTGGCACGAAAGAAATACATGCATCGACAGAAATAAGACCAACCACAATATGTAGGCCTCGTGAGATCAGTGTGCCAGCTTTTGATATGCGTAACTTGATTCAACGTTTCTATGAAGAAATTGTCACGACTAGCTTTTTGCCTTTGACATGTCCGTCTTGTAGCATTTCCAATGCCTTGATGACGCCTTCGAAACGGCCTTCAATCTCTTGGATGGACTGCGTCTTGATGTGTCCGGTATCTAGCAACGGTTGCAACTCAGCGGCCCACTCGGCAGCGACAGCATGTAAGACTGGATTTGCCTTGCGCGAGTAGACAGGATGGTCAAGGTCCACGTCGAAGTTCTGGCCCTCAAAGCCCATCACGACCTTGACCGCGACTGATCGGCGAGTAAGCCAGGCATCTGGCACGGCTTCAAGGCAGGCATAGCGGGCCCCAATACGTGCGAGGGACGCCAGGCATACCGCTGTAGACTCGGGATCAGTTATACAATCAAGGGCATGTTTAATATTCTGCCCATTTGCAAGTGCCTTGATGTCTTGGACGCATGTAGGTGAGGTGTACGACGCCGTGCCAACGGCGCCGAGACTAATGCAGAAGGATGCAGACTGAGGCGAGCAAACTGCGATTGGGGCGTAGCCAGATCTATTTAGGCGGAAATGTCAGCAGACTCCCTTGCTTTTCTGATGCGACCCTTGCAATGGAGCGAATGTAATACGATGATTGAAGAGACATGCTACTCACCGCTTCAACATCTGACACGCCATGATGCCCGTTGCGGTGGCACCTCCATAAACCAGGACGGGGAGATTCCTTGCATCTGGTTTCGAGGGCAACCCCGGCAGGTTCAAAGCGGTGGGGTCAGACATGGCTAAGGCAGCGGTGCCCCAGCCAATAGCGCCTATGGCAGCGGCCTGGAGGTCAGAGACAGAATCCGGGATGCGCAACAGATGGCGTGCGTCAGCTATGGCGTACTCTGCAAATGCACCGTTGTAGGGGTTGCTAGGTCGATAGGGAAAATCAGCGCCGCATACTCGGAGACCAGGACCGAGCATCGACTCCGATCCGGCTTCCACGATAATACCACAAAAGTCACACCCGGTGGTATTGTTCTGCATGAAGAAATGTGTCACCATCTTGTGGTCGGTAGGATTAAGGCCAACTGCCAGGACGCGTACACGCACGTGGTGAGGTGAGGGCAAAGGCGGCAAAGGGCGGCCATGAGCGACGACGAGTGGAAGACGAGGTGAAGTGGGAGGTGTTTTGGATTGAATGACAGCAGTCTGGCCGTTTGTGGGGAGCATCATGGGCGAAGAGGAAGGTGTAGTGTGCATTACGTCGGGAAGATTGGAGCATGTAAGCTATAAGGTATCTATGGCTCCTTTGGGGTCATCGTCTGCCTGTTTAGGAAACCGAAGGCGAATGTCCGAAGAGCTTTGGGGCGCAGACGTGACGGGGGGATAAGTAGAGTAGCAGAAGTGGTAGTTTCCTGCGGACTTCACTTGTACGTTGTTTATTTCACTCATTGTACCCATCTTTCTCGACGATGCAGTTACAGCTGGCACACGGGGCAACGGCGGCGGCGGCAGGCGTGACTGCACACGTCAGCTACTTTAGCAGAGGAGAACATCATGGCAGCGGGGCGCGATGGCTGACAGGCAGTGCTGCCGTCGTGAGCACTGCAGCGGTGCTGAAGCGATATGGCGCGAAGGTATGGTATGCGATGATGAGGAGGATGGTGGAGGGGAAGGTTACGGGGGTGGAGAGATCGGAGGCGCACACGTGGAGGTCGGAGGGATCGGCGCCCAGTCTGGGAGAGTGGCAAGCATGTCTGGGCTGGGCACTGGCCCTATGGGCATGCTTCCTTGTCGGCGTCTATGCGAGTTTGCTGACATACCGCCTGCTCCTCCACCCACTCAATCGCTTCCCCGGCCCCTTTGCAGCGCGCCTCAGCGACCTATGGCTGTCATTGCAGCTAGGCGGCCATGATATGCACCGGCTCAGCGAACAGCTGAGCACGGCATATGGCGACTTCGTTCGCGTCGGCTCCTCGACGCTGATGCTCACCCACCCGCAGGCTGTTGCAGCCATCCACGGGCCTGGCACTCGCTGTCGAAAGGCTGCTATGTACGATTTTGAGCAGCCCAATCGCGGCATCGCTACTCGCGATGTTAGCCTTCATGCTGCCCGTCGCCGGCTCTGGAGTAAAGGGTTTGGGGAGAAGGCGCTTCGGTCCTACGAGCCCCGCGTGGCCGTCTATGTGCAACAACTGCTTGCGCGTCTTTCACAAGCCCATGGCAAGGCCATTGATGCAGCCCGACTGACAGAGGCATTTGCATTCGATGCCATGGGCGATCTAGGCCTTGGAAGCGACTTTGGCATGCTACACAGTGCCACGACGCATGCTGCTGTCGAACAGCTCGTCCAGGGCATGGCCATCATGGGTCGTCGACTGCCCATGTGGTTGATGCGCCTGCTTGTCGACATTGCCCAGTCTCTCGTGCCCACGGAAGCAACGACGGGATTCCTAGCCTTTTGCTACCATCATCTCGACCGCCTCATGCTGATGACCGACGTCGAGCGCGCCGAGCGGCCAAGCCTTATGGCTCCCATGATCGCCCACTACGAGCAGCAGCCACCCGCCCATCGCGACCTATCGGCGCTTCGCAATGACTGTCGTTTCATAGTCATCGCTGGCAGCGACACCGTTGCAGCCACTCTAGCATTCGCCATGTTCTACCTCGCCAAGCACCCCCATCACGTGCTCCTTGTGCGGAAAGAGCTGCAACCGCTTCGGCCCGCCAGCGGCCCGTACCCCGACCACCGACTCCGTGACAATGCCCCACATCTGAACGCCATCATTAGCGAAACGCTGCGCCTGCACCCTCCTGCCTCGACCATCATGCGCACTACCCCACCAGAAGGCATCACTGTAGCTGACACCTTCATTCCGGGCGACATGACAGTCTTCTCATCGCAGTATGCCATCGGCCGCTCTGAAGCCCTCTACACAGACGCCGCCGACTTTCGGCCCGAACGCTGGCACTCGGAGCCTGGCCTTGTAAAAGACGCGTCGGGTTACGCACCCTTTTCTGTGGGCCACCACAGCTGTCTAGGTCGACAGCTCGCCTCCATGGAGATGCGCCTTGTTCTCGCTGAGACTCTGTCACGCTACAGTGTCTCCTTTGCACCCGATTTTGACTATGCCTCCTTCCTCGGTCGTGTTCATGACTGCATGTCGTGGCACATTGGGAACTTGGACCTGTGTTTTACTCCACTCAGCTGAAACATCTTGAATACATTGAATAGTATGGTATAGTTGTAAAATCACGTCTAAAAGAACGCCTTGACCTGCTCCTCGCTCCAATCCCAAAACGCCTTTGCATGACCATTGCCTCCCTCAGCTTCACTTTTGGTCGCATCAATCAAATCGCTACGGATGGGATACAGCCTACCCCATGGAACAACTGGGTTAGAGAACACAGAATGTCAGCGATTTGTAGAGTGCCAAGATCTCGCAGGTACTTACTCCAAGCTCCAGAATCTTTTGTGGTTAACGAAGGCGATAAGGCGGCGAACAGCTCGACGTAAGCTCCATACGTAGGCGGGAACAGCACAGGCCGCAATGCAAATTTGAGTAGTGTTCCGCCTTCCCGATACAGATCTGACCTCAAGTGTCCTGGGTTGATGGGAAAACTCAAAACGCCGTCGTCTGCATACCGCTTGGCACATTCGACTCCGTGCAGCCAGTTACCAGCCTTGCTCAACCCATAACGTTCGAGCGGCGACATGAGTGGCCAGTAGTCAACGTAGTCAGCGGAAAGCCCACGTCCTTTTTCTCCGATCGTCTCGGTGCCCATTGAAGACACCCACACGATGCGCACGGTACCAGGCCGTTCCCGGCGCGCTGTCTCTGCCAGCACCCCTCTGAGTAAGCGGGTGAACAGGAACGGCGCCAGCACATTGACTCCCATGTGCACTTCGTGACCCTGCGCTGTGCGGGCTTCGCCATTAGTGTCATCGAGGGCCTGCACACCCGCATTGTTGATGAGCCCGTGGAGGCTGCTTTCCTGCGAGACAAACTCTTCTGCTGCCTTCTTCACCGCATTCAGGTCTGCCAAATCCAGCGGTAGAATAGCAAGAGTGCCCGAAGACTTGGGCGCCGCTGCCCGAACATCTGCCATGGCTGTGGATGCCTTCGTCCCAGCCCGCACTGCCATGTACACCCTGGCATTTTTCGTATACAGTATTCTTGCAGTCTCTTTCCCTACGCCTGAACTGGCGCCGGTGACAATATATACCTGTGGTCGGTGTTATCACTCGTCTCTGTACCATTCAAACGGTGCTCGAGTCAGCCATTCTTTCCGCATACCTTTCCACTAAGATCGGGCGCATGTTCCTCCGTATACGTCGGCTTTGGTGGGAACATTTGCGTCCACATGCTCGACATTGGCTGCGAGCCCACTTCAGGCCTCTTAGTATGGCTTGGTGCTTTCGCTGGCGGCATGGTGTCAGTCGCGAAGTTGGTACAAGAGACGATTGCCGACTAGTTGGATGTAGAAAACAGATGAATGTTGGGTATATTTTTATCTTGTTAGCAATTTCATTGACAATGGAGAGGATGTGAGTACTCTACTCTTGGTAGAATGCACTCTTTTTCAAATTCAGAAGTTGACGCCGAATTTCTCGACAGAATCCCTGTCGGCTCCGTATTGTTTGCGAAGTAGCTCCGTTCTAGTTCAGCTCGGCGCAATCCGCCAATATGCCTCGCACTACTGTGCCATTACCAGGAACGAGGGTAGGGACGAGTTCTCGCATCTGCTTACCCGGCTCTCACCTCTTGACAATTCCATTGTTCACACCGTCAATACAGCGACGCGCGACATTCTTTGGTCAGACTGCTGACGATAATATGGTAATCGATCTGCGTCAGCATTCTGCATCTGTTTTCGGCATAACTTTGACCATGTCTCAATAGGCAACTCAAGCCGACTCCGAATCTTCTCATTACCGAAAACGTTCACAGCCACTGTCGCAACTCAGCCTTTCTCAGTTGATCAACCAATAGCAGACGTGATAATAATGGGATTTGCACGGCCGCGAGAAGATACGAGCGTAAAGGGGTGCTCAAGCGAACGGCCTGGTTGTACATAAAGTTCAGCAGGGAGAGGTTTCAATGTCCTGCATTGAAGACAAGGTTTTGGATGGTCTCTCATTGTTACCATCCCTCGTTGTTCCCAATGTTTCCTTCCGCTACCATGGTGCTTCTGTTAGCGCCTGGGGTTTATGCAGCCGCGCTCTTAGGCCGACCAGGACAGGAGGTGAACTCTAGTTGCAAAGCCATTCCCGGTGACAATGCTTGGCCATCCCGACAGGTGTGGAGCCAGCTGAACGACACCGTCGATGGGCGTTTGATGCAAGTTGTTCCTCAAGCGGCAGTATGTCGGCCGGGAGGTTATGGCGACATATCAGAAAACGAGGCTGAATGCGCAGCGCTCAAAGAGAGTTGGGACTATCCCAAGGCATTGTGCGTCACCCGCCCGTTGTCCGCTAAACCCTAATGCCAGAGCGTGCTAACGTACCACACAGCTTGGATAACGCGGCAGAGATAATGAATCCCTGGTATCAGAACACATCCTGCAGTCCATTCTATCACATCGATCAGCCTTGTACGCTAGGTAATTACGTCAGCTACGCCATTCCCGTTCATGGCCCCACCGACGTTGTTGCTGCCGTCAACTTTACGCAAGCCCACAATGTGCGTTTGGTCATCAAAAACACTGGTCACGATTACCTCGGAAAGTCTACCGGAACGGGCGGTTTGTCGCTCTGGACCCATAATCTGGAATCCAAAGAGATTCTGAACTATACCAGCAGTGCGTATACTGGCCCTGCTATCAAGGTTGGGGCTGGTGTCACTGGTGGGGAAGCTCTTCTCTATGCATCTCAGTTTGGATACCGCCTAGTTTCCGGAGATTGCCCGACGGTAGGTTACGCGGGAGGATACTCGTCCGGGGGCGGTCACAGTCTGCTGAATAGTGTGCATGGCCTAGCGGCTGACAACGTCCTGGAGTGGGAAGTCGTCACTGCAGATGGGAGACATCTTACTGCAAGCCCTGTCGAGAACGAGGATCTCTATTGGGCGCTTTCTGGTGGTGGAGGAGGTAACCTTGCCGTGGTTCTGAGCATGACGGCCAAGGTACACGTCGACAGCCTCATCGGCGCCGCGACACTAAGCTTCAACGCTACCGCCAGCCCAAGCAACGGTTCTTACATCTCCGCAATAAATGCTTGGTGGAGATTCGTCCCCAGCCTCGTCGATGCCGGCGCATCTCCATCCTTCAACCTATTTGCTAGCAACTTCTTGGTTCACAACACCACGGCGCCGGGTAGATCAGCAGCGGAAATGGCCGACTTATATACCCCGTACCTAAAGCAACTCGATGCACTGCGGATCCCCTACAACTTCGCCACGTATGCTGCCCCGTCGTACCTCCAGCACTACAATGCAACCGATGGGCCTCTTCCTTATGGCCCATACGTGGTCTCGCAGCTCTTCAACAGTCGGCTCATTCCTCGGGATCTGTCCGAAAGCCCCGAAAATCTCACTTCGGCAATGCTATCGAGTGTCGCATTTGACCCAAGCGCAAACTGGCAGATCGGCTGCCTAGGCGTGAACGTCAATACAACGCATGTCGCACATCCGAAAAATGCCGTTGTACCCTACTGGCGCGATGCCATGGCCATTTGCCTAGAATTCTCCATCTACGACTGGACCATCCCTGAAGCCACCATGGTAGCGCGCCGCCAGGATCTTGCCGCTGTCATCCATCCAGCGATCGAGGCAGCAACCGTCGGCTCGGGCGCTTATCTCAATGAAGCAGACCCGCTTGTGTATCCACCGGGTGATGCCGAGAAGTGGCAAACTGCCTTTTTCGGTACAAACTATGAGCGATTGAAAGAGGTGAAGCGGGCATGGGATCCAAAATCGGTGTTCTATGCGTATGCTTCGCCTGGGTCTGAAGATTGGAGCACTGATGCAGAGGGCCGTCTATGTCGAGCTTAGCGATGCGGATGTGAACGCAATAATGTAACAAGGACAGATGCAAGTACCTTGTGCTGAAGAGATGGACGATAGACGCTTGCTTTTCCCGAACGAAGAAGATGCGCCGAGCCTGCTTATAAGGTGCGCCTCGCTCAAGAGGGAAGATATAAGAATTATTTTCCTAACTACCTACGTCCGTAGTATTGATATATTAGCTATCTCTCACTATCCTTTGTAGCGTGAAGCAAGCACTATAGCCTACAGTTACGCCTTCATACAAACCCTGAGTAACAAGGGACATGCCCGATAGCAGGAACGGATAGCAATGGGTATTTAGGATAGATGGATTTTATTAGTACACTCGTTGTAGTTAACTTAAATAGTTTATCTCTTACACAGATTTTTAACTAGTTATTCTATCGTTTATAGAATTAATATTGTTTCACCTACTAGTTAACGTCGATAACTCTTTTCCTCTTAAACCTCTATACATTACCTTACAGACTACGCTTTAGTCTACCTCGCCTTAGTACGGACTGAGCCTAGAAAAGTATAGCCGAAACCCTGTGTAACATATTAAACTTGACTCTAACTTAACCTTAACCTTAACCTATCTACTAGTCTAAGCCTAGTTATTGCACATGTACACCTGATGTCCGGCACTAAAACAGGCAATATTGAACAAGGTCGTTAAGAATGTGTATTAGAATGTTTTCTGCAGCCTAGAAATATTTCTTCTCGACGTTTGTATAGACTGCACGTAATTAGACAACCCACAACTGTTCATCCCAAACAGTCCTTCTTTCGCACTTAGCATCGTCGTTACCCAGTGCGAAGGCAACAGCCCGCGGGTGCCGATGTCCGGTTGGAGCGACACGCGTAGCTCGGCCGGTAAGCTCAAAAGCCGCTCCATGGTCTCGAAGTGATGCGAGATTGCGAGGACAAGGATCTTGATCTGAAGACTGGCTTCGTGAATCGGCAGACCAGCGAGCTTCAGCTCTGGCAGGATATGGAACTTTCCTGACGGGGAGCCGAGATTGTGCGTGTCAATCTCCCTGGCGAGGTTCTCCAGAAACGCGCTGAAGAGATCCACGATGTGGAAGAAGCACGACGTGAGGTTCAACATGCAGGGAAATGTAAGAGGAGATGATGTTGTCCGGGATGGAGGAAGCGGTCCTAGGCTCTCTCCGTTATCGCTGGATGCAACTAAGCTCTGAAGAACATGTATGTAGCTTTCCGTGCTTCGGAGGACGTCCCTTAAGGCGCACGACGTGTTCGAAGTGCGATTCTCCGTGCCATCCTCCGCACACCGCGTCGGACAAAGAATCTGCGCTTTCAGCTGTCGGCAAAGATCCAGATTGAGCTGCGCAAGTCGCATTTCGCAGTCCAGTTGGCGTCCCAAATCCGGCGTCGGACTACTGGCCGCGTAAACATCGGACGCCGCGGTTTCTGGTGATGGAAATTCTGCGCCTGCCTTGGGGAATGCGTCGTGCAAGAGATGCGGCGTCTCAATGTGGATGTCAATCCCGAGCTCGCGATACAGCGATGAGTAGTGGAGGCTCGCTGCGCTCTCGTCGTGAGTCTGAGTCTGCTCGGCATCGTAGCTAGAAGGCAGTGAAGGAAAGAACTCGTATTCGTTGAGCAGTGACCAGCTTTGCGCATTCGCATCCTCAGCCATATTTTCCGATCCGCTTGACATGAGACTGTTTGGCATAGGAAGTGCCGAGTTTGTAGCCTTCCGCGTGTCCTCATCATCTTGCGCAATGGCATCTTTCTGCGATCGGCCTCGCGGTCGTGTGTAACTCATCACACAAGGCGCGCCAGCCCGGAGACACCGAGCGCAGGATTGAGTGGCATCTTCTTTCGTTGGACATCGTAGTTTTTGCTTGCGACACCGATCGCACGAGGAGCGTTTTGAAGTTGCGAACGAGACTAGCGACATGGAGGGGTGGAGTATGGAATTCGAGGAATAGAGGGGTGGGGAAGAGAAGAGTGGAGGGA
>Ga0058698_10000837_pt1 | contig 15471 bp, 6 predicted proteins | sample AgamicAsSfe_FD_67288 | JGI IMG/M metagenome (GOLD analysis project Ga0058698, IMG submission 67288) | Agave microbial communities from Guanajuato, Mexico - As.Sf.e | ecosystem: Host-associated > Plants > Phyllosphere > Phylloplane/Leaf | place: Guanajuato, Mexico | collected 2012-05-30
ACGGTCGAAGAGACCAGACTGGAAGCCACTCTCATCCTCCTTACCAGCAATGAGCCATCTGACATCGTATGGCTGCTTGTTGGGAGGCATGAAGGTGATGTCACGGTCCCATGTGTCGACGGAAGGCGAGATTGGCACCGGGTTGCCCTTGCGGTCAGGGACGAATGACATCCATCGCGTGATCTTGGAGACACCCTCGAAGTCATCAGATGCAGTCATGTGAGAAACACCGTTCTTGTACATGATCTGTGTGCCACCGAGCTGCAAGTTGGAAGTGTAGACCTCACGACCGAGCAGCTTGTTGATAGCGGGAGCACCAGTGAGGATAATGGGTTGCCCCTCGATCTGGATGGCACGTTGACCGAGACGGACAAGGTAGGCACCAATACCTGGAGGTTGTTAGCTTTGTACAAAGGTGGAAGAGGAATGACTGTAACATACCAACTGAACGGCAAGTGACCAATGTAATCGTGAAGATGTCGTCGTAGGCACGCGAAGTCTCACCAGCGATGAGACCAGAGCCCTTGAGACACTCCACACCAAGACCATCCTCAGCACCAATGACGGTGGTGATCTTGTGTCTGACTTCGTTGTCCTCCTTAATCTGCTCAGTGAGGACAGTCTTCACCTTGCCATCATCAAACCTGGCCTTGGTCTCAGGTGTGAGATAGAGGTACTTGAAGCCCTTCTCTGGTCGGGAAGCATCGTTCCAGGCAACTGAGAAGTGAGGGATGAGCTCCTCAGCCATACCGATGCGAGCACCAGAGTTGGCAGAGAGGTAGATTCTTGGGACACCAAGTCTGCGGGCAAGCTCGGAACACTTGAAGAAGAACTTGTCTTCAGCGGGACCGAAAGAACCAATCTTGAAGGTGATGTCGTTGGCAATGATGATGAAGCGACGACCGCGAGGGTACTCGGGTGTCTTCGCAGTCACGATCCAACCCACCATACCGATGTTGTTGGTGCCAGGCTCGCGAGAGACCTCGACAAGGTTCTCCTGCTCGTCAAGGACAAGCTCGCTGTACTCGATGCACTCACCAGTTGGTGGCTGCTTTTCACGGAGGTGAGGGTGCTTGGTCACGACCTGCTTCCACTCGTTCTCAAATGCCTGCCTGAACAGCTCTGGGAAGTCGTAGACGTATTGAGTGCCCATGATGTGAGCCTTGTAACGCTTTGGCTGAAGCGCGCCCTTGGTTGGGTACGGGCTGGAAACAGGGCGGAGGTGCATGGAGCCCATCTTCGTGGTTCCACCGATGCTGTGGAAAAGCCACTCGCCGCGCTCTGACTTGCGCTCCTCGTAAAGCTCGACGTCGATGATGTATCCAGAGGTGTTGGTGATGACAACACGCAGAGGGTATGGCTCGCCAGTCTGAGGGTTCGTGCAGATGATGCGGATCTCAGCACCAGTGACACGGAGTCTCCATGCACGACGGCCGAAGCGCTCGAGGAAACCACCGAGGGCTTCCTCAACGTCCTTGGGCTCGAGAGGGAAGACCAGGGAGAAGTTGATGAAGATGTGGTTCAAGTCGGAGTTGTTGTTACCGAGAATCTCCATGGCATCAAGGATGTCGTTCATCAAACGGTCGGCCTCAGAGACCATATACTCAGCGCTGGGAATGTCATCCCGTAGACGACCAGGTCTGACAATAGCACGTGTGAAGTATCTCTTGTCGTTCTCAGCACCCTTGCCAACAGCCTCGTAGACGTGAATGTTGCGGTTCTCGGTGAAGATAGGCTTGATGTTGAACTTGGACAGACGTCCGAGCTCGAGCTGGAAGGCAAGAGCAGGCTCGATGTGACGGATACTCTTGTCCTCGTCGTACTTGGGTCCACGGAAGGTGAAGTAGCCAGGGTAGGTGCCGTCGTTGTGACCGCAGATGAATGTCAGTCTCCTAACGCGGCGGGCGAGCAGCTCCTCTCTGTACTGGTCGAGGATAGGCTCGACGCGAGCGAGGATCTCAGTGTCGTCAAGAGACTCGGCATCGCGGACGGCAATGTTGCAGACAGCAGTGAGCTCATCATCGCTTTGAGGCTGTGTGACGAATGACTTCGACCTAGTAAGGTCTGTCATTAAGCCAGCACTTGAACCACGCTTGAATCCGCCACCACCTGGCATAGGGAAGAGCTCCAAACCACGAGCGAGAGCCTCATCAGCCTCATCGATGAAGTTGACAGGGAGGATAACTCCCTTCCTGGTTGGATCGCTGTTACCGCTTGCCTTGAGGTAGGACATGTCGCTGATGGAGTAAATTCTCTTCATAGAGCCAGGACCCTCGGCACTAGGAGTTGTGGGTGTGGATGTTCCGACGGGAAGGCCGAACTCAGATGCGCCAACCTTGCGGAGGACGAAGTCCCAGGACAGAGCGAATGGTGGCTCGGAATCGGTGTGGTACTCAATCTCCTCAAGCTGGTAAGCCCTGTAGGCACGACGGATGTAGACCTCGAGAGCGGCGAGAGACACGTAAGGGTCCTTGTGGCCGAAGAACTGAGGAAGCACATCGAAGACAGTGTATCGTGAGTCGACGACATCCTTGATGACCTCGTATGCAGGTGCGCGGTGGTCGAATCCCTGATCACCATACTTGGACTCGATGACGGAAGAGCGGAGGATGTGCTCCATCTGTGATGTACGTTCCTCGAGAGAAGGCATGGCGCACTGGATGAGCAGCTCACGGGACTTGAGAGCAACCTTGGCAGTGGCACGTCCCTCGAGCTCAGCGAGCTTGCGGAGGATGTTGCGGAAAGACTTGGCCATGTTACCAGCACCGGGCTGGTTTGGTCTGTAAGCATCGAGGATGGCGACGACCAAGCTGTTCTTGCCCGCGGCACGGCTGTGTGAGAGGACTGTCTGGACAACGTAGGCTAGGTTGTCCTTGTTAGCTTCACGGAGGGAGAGGATGACATCCTCGTCTCTGAGGTTGCGCGAAGAGAATTGGTCCTCCACAGCCCAGTACTGCTCAAGGAAGCTGATCATGACCTGGTATTCAGCCTGCTTGAGGCCGTCAGTGTATCGGTCCATAAGCTCAACGAGCGGGGCTAGGGCTGCCTGCAATGGGGCAACATCAGCCTCGTCGACGTTCTCCTCAGTGAAGCGGGAAAAAGCCTTCTGGAGCTGCTTAGCTGGGAACTCTTGACCACGGCTCTGCGCACGCTCGACAAGCTGCTCGAAGAGAGCATCAAGCTTGGCAGGCATACGAGCGTGGAGTGCCGATGCCTGTGCTTGCCACTCGCCATATGGCAGAGCAGGCTCGCGGAGGACTGTGATGATCTCCTTGAGCGAAGAGGCCATGACAACCTGGTTGTCGAAACCGTTCAAGATGTCTGAGAGAATGCTCTTGTAGAGAGCAAATCTCTGGTAGGGCTTGTTACCGAGAACAGAGGGTGCGCCGAAGTCTGGCAGCTGGCTGAGGAAAGGCTGAGCAGACTTGACCTTGGTAGGGTCATCCAGAGCGAGTATTCCGATAATGTCACCGGCAGAGAGAGTGGATCCAGGTTGCTTGATCAATGTGACGTGACCATCCTCGGCGGCAATGAGAGGCATGTACATCTTCATGACTTCGACTTCGGCGTATGCTTGTCCCTTCTTGATGTGCTCACCGTTCTCGACGCTGTACTTGACGAGCTTACCAGGAGAAGGTGTCCTCAACTGGGTGGGGTCATTCTCCTGCTCGAGCAAGCAGGTCTTGCCGTCAACACTGAGACGAGTGGCACCGACCTCCTCCTTCCAGTAGATGTTGTGAGACGCACCGCCAAGAAGGACGAGGAGACCACCGTCAGCAAGAGCCCGAATACCGACGGAGCAGCGCGAACCGTTGATGAAGAGAGTGTAAGTGTCAGAGCTGGACTTGGTGGCAGTGAACTTGTATCGGTTGCCATCGTAGATGAAGTCGACCTGGAAGACAGTCTTGAGGATATCCTTTGATGGGACTTGACCCTTCTCGAGGCTCATTCTGTACTCGGAGATGCATGCATCGCTGGCAATGTGAGCACGGGTGACGGCACCACAGACAACAGCGAGCATCTGGTCCGGACGTTCGGCAGTAAGCTTCTTGGAGATCAGCTCATCGAGCCAGCCAGTTGTGATGGTGTTGTCCTCGAAAGCGGGTGTCTCGAGCAGCTTAATCAGGTACTCAACAGTCGTTCTGAAGTCACCACGAATGCTGAGTTCCTTAAGTGCAACGACCATGTGTTTCCTCGATGCAGCACGGGTCTCACCGTAGGCAAAGATGTGACCGAATTGAGAGTCGGAGAAACTGTGGATACTGGAAGCAGAACTGACGGAGAAGTAACCCCAGACGTTGGAGCTAGACCTGAAGTTGAGTTCGTGCATGGTACCACCGGACGGCTTGAAACCCTCACCAGGGTCCTCGGAGGTGATACGACAGGCAGTGGTGTGACCGCGAGGTCTCGGTCGTCGCTGCAATGACTTGCTGCTGTCTGAGGAGAATGAGAAGTCAATCTCGTTTGTGAGATTGACATCCGCGCCGTAAAGCAGACGAATGTCGCGAATGCGGTGAAGAGGAAGACCCATAGCAACCTGCAATTGTGTGGCGGGAAGGTTGACACCGGTGACCATCTCGGTGGTAGGATGTTCTACCTGAAGACGCGGGTTGAGCTCCAGAAAGTAGAACTTGTTGTCGTGGTGAGAGTAGAGGTATTCGACGGTACCTGCAGAAACGTATCCGACCAGACGACCAAGAGAGACGGCTGCCTTCTCCATGTTCTCGAATGTCTCGGGGCTAGCAATTGTGACGGGAGCCTCCTCGATAATCTTCTGGTGACGACGCTGCACGGAACAGTCACGACCAAAGAGAGAGATGTTGTTACCGTACTGGTCAGCAAGCAACTGGACCTCCAAGTGGCGAGCGTTTCCAGCGAGCTTCATGATGAAGATGGGAGAACCGGGGATTTCACCTGCAGCCTGCTTGTAGAGAGCAGCGAAGCTCTCCTCGTTGTCGACCTTTCGGATACCCTTTCCACCACCACCTTCAGATGCCTTCACCATGATGGGGAAGCCGATCTTCTTGGCAGCAACGAGACCCTCCTCGACTGAGTGAACGCAACCTTGGTCGTAGATGTCATCTGCAACGGTAACGATTCCGTGCTCGTCGACAACGACCTGGTCAACTCCACTTCCAGACCATGGGATACATGGCACATTGGCGTGTTGCGCTACGATTGTGGAGGAAATCTTGTCACCAAGCGATCGCATTGCAGAACCTGGAGGACCGATGAAGACAATCTTCTTGTGAGAGGCGGCGAGGGATTCGGGGAGCTTGGGGTTCTCGGACGCGTGTCCCCTAAGGTGTGCATTAGAAGCTTTTCAGACGATGTCGGCATTGGGAAGACTCACCAACCAGCCCACACTGCGTGGACGTCCATACGCTCAGCGACATCGACGATGAGCTCAACGTTGGCGTAGTTGTTGTTGTTGGTGCCACCGGGAACCTGGAGGAAGGCTGTTGTCAGTCTGTGGCTCTTTCTATGTGGTACCACCTTATCCGGCTGGGGTCAAACTGGTTGTACACACCTCAACATATTGGTCGGCCATTCTGATGTAGTCTGCATTCGCACCCAAATCGTCAGGTGTAGCCATGACCGTAAACTGAATAGCCCGCTCGTTTCCAAAGGTCTCGTATGCCCATTTCCGTACTGATCTGATCATCTTGACTGCAGCAATACCGTTGTTGGCGATGAGAACCTGTGAGAGACAAACTTGTCAGCTTATGCCGCCATTTCCTCGAATCTTTTGCTGGAAGCGGCGAAAGTGCGTACCCTTGTGATGACGGTGTGACCATCATGGTTGGCGACAAAGTCCTTGACCTTGCTAGGAGCAGCGGCGTCGAGGTGGTTGCCACCGATGAAGTGAGGAGCGAGGTTGAAGCGGGCAGCGTATGAAGAAGGGCTGCCATTCTGAGCACCGTTACCATTCGATGTCGAGCCATTGCGGACCGGCAACTCTGTGGTTTCTGAGGGCGCCATATTGATGTGGTTGGCGGGACCGGGCAGAGGAGAAAGGAGAGCTGGGTGATTCTCTTTTCAGACTCCAAGGAGCGAGGATTGATGATGTAGTCGGGAGGAGATTGGCAGTCTGATCAACGCAATAATGCACCCAAGAGTCAATAGGATAATCGGACGCTTCCCCACACTTCCGAATCGGCCGACAAATAGCAGCAGGAGGGTGATCAAGGGTCGTCCGGCGCCGTAGAAAAGAGTATAGACAAGCGAGTGTGCGAAGGAAAGGCGTGCGGCGACTGTCGAAGTATGGAGGAGGAAGAAGAAGAAGAAGGTAGGAGCAAGGCGAGAAGAGAAGTAGTAACGGACAAAGTAATTTCAGATTGGAAAGCCGAGCAGGCAGCACGAATTATATGAGAAGCTAACACCTTCACCGGCTTCTACGATAGAGCTGCTTGTATGGCTGGTATGGAGCATGGAGCATGGAGCATGGTAGATTTGCCGTAATGCAAGCACGGCCGGAAGAAGCGTCAACAGAGTCGTTGAACACTCGAGTCCGGTCGGAAGAGGCTGCCGAACCATCTTCGACCAAGTCGTCTCCACCAAAGTCAAAGTAAGCTAGACTCAGGACGCCTCATCTCTCACCCCTCGTCCTCCATCGAGTCTTGGTTACGTCCCTCTCTGTATACTCATCTTGGTCGTGCTGGGCATCCGTTGAGTATACGGACTTGTGTGAAGTTCCAATCCAGTTAATAGCAGAAATACACTGTCCGATGTATAGATTTCTATCTCATTCATCTCTTCCCAACTCTTCCCCTCCCAAGCTCGAGCTCGTTCTCTGGCCCGTTTCCGTCTACCTCTACCTGGGCAGCTCCCGTATGTGTCGTCCATGCGAAATCGCCATCATCCTACCCCACCGAAACCACCATGTCACAAATCTCACTCATAATAGTCTTCTGCATGATGATTTGCTTGACGCGGTTCTGGTCTGGCCTCGAGATCGTATGTGTGGAGTTCAGCCGTTGCTGGAAGAAGTTGCACTTCGTGAAGCTTCGTGAAACTTGCTTCACACGAACACGCGAGGGTCAACGTGCCTTGGGAAATGTCAATTGGCTCGAGTATCTGTCATGCTTGATAGTCTCTTGGTGCTGCTGCTGCGACCGCTATTCTTTTCATTGTATAACTACTGCAAGACATGAAGACCTCGGTGAAATTCAAAAGATGCATTTTTAGACTCGGACTACGATCAGGAACAAGCCTTAAACCTATCCCATCCCCCTGAAGCTAGTCGTTCACGCCATCTGCCCCACTGGCCCCCTCCTGATTCCAGATCATCCCCGAGTAATGCTCGTGTGCTTCACTTTACTTTACAACACCTTTGGCTGCGTGATAGCTCGTCTTGTTTGTGCTATGTTGTCGGACTTGATTGTGCGTAAGTGCATGTACTTGGCTGAGAGAGTCCCTGCCCGTGGCCGAGATGATGGTGTCATGCAGCAGGTGAGGGCGTTTTGCTTGCCGCTCGCGCTGAGATGCGTCGTCGGAACTCCGCTAACCGTAGATCTGGTAGACATGTGAAACCTGATCGTGCTGCACTTGTCATTCAGCTATCTGGCCCGGCAGACAACATCATTGTCATAGATAGATGGCCTCGGATCGATCATCAGATAGTTACCAATATCTTCACAGTTCAGTCTCCAGCTCAACCTCGTCGTCGTCGTCGTCGTCGTCGAGAGAGTATACTTCACGATAGCTCTGGCTAGTGGTGGAGCAGCAGAATCATTAAGGTAATCTCTACGGCACACTAAGCCTTACAATCGAAGGTCGATCTTCCCGAAGCCGGGACGTCGCCCGAAACGCCACAAAGGCAAAGGGAGGTCTCCGCTCGGCCGAATCTGGAGCTCGTGCTTGCTACTTCGGACAAGTCGTGTCATGTAATGTAGTAGACTAGGAGCATATATACCTGGAAAGCACCATTTCAGGTCTCTGGGGTGATGGGTAGCAATTAGTATCTAGACCTCAGTCGGTATGGTCTATTCGATTACTACTACGAGGCAACACCATCAGGTCGATCTGGTGGCCTCATCGCTCCAAGTCCGGGTCTTGCGATATTGGAGCGTCGTTTCGTTGTACCTGATGATGCAGCTAGATTACCCGGAGGCAGTATTCCACCATTTATACTAGGTATGCTCGAGGTACTTGGTCTGCTCGAAGACTTTGGTGCGTTCACATTCATGCTCTTTCTTGGCGATCCACGCATTGAACCTGCTCCTGGGAGACTGCTGTGATTGCTATCTCCATTGGAGCTCGGCTGTCCCATTCGTAAAGTGAACGACGAGGGTGGTCGACTCGGCGTCGAAGACATTCTCGACTGTGACCGCATTGGGTGTGGTGCTTGTTCCTGTAATGCCGATTGTGCTTGGTCTACGCTGTCCCTAGATATCTGTCTAGTATGCGATGTAGACACCCTTCTCGACGGAGTGTCCTGCGGAGGCACTGAAGGACGTGGCGATTGTGATGCAATCATGCTACGACTAGGATCAAACGTCCGCGGTGCTGACGTTGCTGCTACTAGATTGACTGGTAGAATGCTCCTACGCTTGGCCGAACTTCGTCTCATTGTGACGGTCTGTGGCATACTGATGTTTGACTCTGGTTCTGGTGACGCTTCCCGAAGTGGTGTACTTGGTGGAGGAGGTAGACGGGATTTTGCTGATTGTAGTCTTGATTCAAGATTCTGCATCTTTTCTCGAAGACCCCGGATATGATACAACGAGTTGGAGCGCGGTATACCCTCATGGCCAGATGCTGCTGTTCCCGTATTGTCCCGTACCACCACCGGCTTGCCACGGCGTGTGCCAAACGAGGGTCTCGTATGCGGCTTTTTCTCTGGTCTTGGAGTGTCATCGCGAAGTGACATGCCAAGCTTGGAAGGAGTTGTACGGAGCTGGCGCGCCTTGAGGTGGCTTGGGATGTCCGAGATTGGCGGTGATGGAGGTGTATGAGGTTCAGAGGCGGTCATCTCGGATCTTGCAGTCATGCGAGACTTTGTGGTTGCGGTGGACGCTGTCATGGCTGACTTGTCCGAATTGGTAGAGCTCAATCTCTTCGCCTTATCTTCTGTCAGCTGAGAGACTCGCCTCGTTCTTCGTTCATTCAAGCCCTCTGCAGTCCTCAATCTTTCCGCCACAATCTCGTTTTCTACTCTTAGATCGGAAAGCTCGTCCTTCAATCTTTGGCTTTCTATTCTCAACATCTCCCTTTCCTGCTCGCCAGCCTTCACGTCTTCTTCGAGTAAGATGCTCCGTTCGAGCGCTTGACTGTATTTCGACTCCAGATCATCGAGAGATGTTGTTGTGTTTCTCGCTTGAATCTCATACTCGTCATTCGCAACTTCCATGTCCCGAAACTTCATCTGCATCTTTCGGTTCGCGTCGCGCAGCGTTGTAACCTCTTTTTGCAACGTATTCTGTGCTGCAATCGCCTCGGTCCTGCTGTGATTGTACTTGTTCTTCCATTCGTCTGTTTGAAAGCCGATCGCATCAACTTTATCCCTCAGATCTCGTTCTCTCTTTTCTGAAGCTTCCACATCCTTCTCGAGTTCCACTTCCAGCTCTCTACTAGACTGCTGGAAGTCCTGCAATTCGGCCTCGAGGTGCTCATACTGGGCTTTGTAGTAGGCGAGCTCTTCATGGAGGCTGCCAAATGCCAAGGTCGTTGACATTGTGTCGTCTTACGCCAGATCGCCTGGCTGGTATCTGATATCGTCAAGAATTGAATGCAGGTCTATGATGTCACGTTACTCGTAACGCGCCCATGTATTCGCGATGTCTTGATCAGATATCATACTGCAGAGAAATGATTGTTGGTTGTTGTAAATGTCATTGTTGACGCTCGTCACCTCGGCATGGCACAACTTGCAACCCTGTCACGCTGACGAGAACCCTTGATCTCGGAACCGAGCCCGATGGTTTGGTGAAGCCAAATCTCCAAGCGAACAATAATAATCCAACCAGCGAGATGAATGATATGCCTGTCACCGTCGACTACATCCAGATCGACCTCAAACACATGGACTTCTAGGCAGCAACATAGATAGACGGAGTCGAAAGAGGTACAAACGAGGTAAAATCTACTCCGCACTATCCCGACATGGGCACGACACGCTAGAGCTATCTGACGCGGATGCGGCCTTATCAATACATAAGTACCTCTACCTCCTCTTCTTCAGTCTCGCCTCAAGCTCCAATTTCCTCGTCTGTTATCTCTCAATTGTATTTTTGCTCTGTCTTGCTCTCTGGCTGTATTCAAATCAACCTCAATTCCGTATATACACACTGTGAGATGCCTCCTATGGCGACTTCCTCACACAGCCAGCGTCACTTCCAAAAGGGCAGCCCCCAATACCCAAGGTGGGCTAGCTATGTACCGCCCCGACCTGACGAACAAAAACGACAGGTCACTATCAAAAAAGGTTTGCTCTTGACCGTACTTGGCCTCGTCCTCTTCACCTTCACAATGGGAGGCTGGTTTCCATCATCGTGGTTTGTATGTATACAGTCTCCTCCAGTGCAAACAGCAGTGCAAACAACAGTGCAAACAGCAGTGCTGACTCACGTATAGACATCAAGTCTTCAAGAGAAGACCTGGATCCATGAGTTCACCTCTCTCTCGGACTTCACTCTCGAAGAACATCTTGACCCCAAATCAAGCATCAGCCGTCAACTTACAGGTCGCGTCCACCTTGAGCGTGCTCCGCTCGAGCAAGACTCCGAGGTTGCGGTCAAAGTAACCCTCGCATGCCCTTCACAGTCCCAGTGGGATGGCATCGGAGTCAAGGCTAGCGAATCTAGCATCCTCATCGAAAATGCCTCACCAGTATCAAAGCCCGACCTCTCTCGCTGCACGCTCGACATCTCCATCCTCGTGGCGCCCGGCCTCATTCTCACCACTTTCAAGACGGACACACGTAACCTCGGCATCGACCTCGAATCCAGCCTGCGCCTCTCCGTCTCCGATCTCGCAACCCTGGAAGCCACGAGCGGCACTATCAAGAGTCGCATGGAGTCATCCTCCCTCCTTGCCACCCGCTTCAATATCCAAACCTCCAGTGGCGGCATCACTGGCGGCTTCTCCCAGCTCGACACCCTCGACATCAAATCCAACAGTGGCACCCTGAATGTTACACCATTCGCTGAAAAGCCCAGTAAACTCAACTCCTCGCTGTTCACTGATATAGACGCAAGATGCCATCTCGTCGTCTCCAGCTCCTCCGGTGGCGTGCACATCGAGCAGCCCATTCCACACTTTGGCGCACCGCTGCCCTGCCCGGACTACACGACCGACATCCACACCAGTAGTGGTACCATCAGCGGCACGTACATCCTCGGTTCCAAGTGCGCCTTGCACGCCCACTCGGGTGGCATCCACGCATCGATCATCCCAATGGCTGCCGATGCAAAGATGGAGCTCATCACTGAGTCCAACTCAGGCAGTGTCGATATCAGTGTCATGCCTGCACACGGCAAAGCAGACACGGCTGTAAAGGATCTTTGGGGAAGACATGCCACCATGAGTGGAAGTATCAAAGTTGAGTACCCAAGGGCGTGGGAGGGGGAGATCAGTGCGAAGGCTGTTAGTGGCAGTATCAAAGTGGACGGTGAAGGAGTTGAAAGGGAGGAGAGTGGTGGCGGTGGCGTTGGGAAGTCGATTCGGGCCAGGAAGGGCAATGGTAATGGTGAACTGTCGCTTGAGAGTATGTCTGGTTCGGTGGCGGCACATATTAGGAGAGTAAGATGAGTGTAAGTCGTGCAGAGTTGGCGATGTGAGGGATTTGGTAATCTTGTTGAAACAACGTACTCGTCGTAAATAGTCTAAGCAACACTACCTGGGCAGACTTTCCTTCTTTGAAGCCTGAGATATCTAGTCCGCTCACAGCACCTCCATCATCTGCCTGTTACTTCGCCGCATGCGAGTCCTGGCTCCGTACATCACATATTCATCTCTCTTTTTCTTCGGAATGACCCTGCCCCTTGCTGCATCTTTGCCACTGTTGCTTCGCAACCACACTTCGTTCAACATCATCATCTTCATAACATCCTCTTACCGTCGCATTCTCGTTAGCCGTCGTCAACGTTGTCTGACATTCCGGTCTCATTGTAATAACAATACCGAGCATCGATCGCCGGTGTGACCCTCGCCATAGTTGTATTGCCTCATCAGTGCCGAGACGCCGAGTCTTCGCACAGCCCGATCTGGGTCACTTGGCTCGAGTCTATTCGCTTACATTGCTTCGATCATTAATACTGCGCACGGCGTGGGTTGAGTAGCTTCGGCAAAGTCAAAGTATCATCTTCTGCCATGGATCCGCGATCTGGTATGCCGTCAAAAGTGAAAGGTGGTTGCTGCGCCCCGCCAAGCCTCAGCGCTCACATACTATATTACAGGACTCAACGCAGGCTATTACGGTGCTCCAAATCCACCGCAAGCACAGTCACCTTATCCTCCTAATATGCAGTCTCCCTACGGTTATTCTTCACAACCCCCGCAGATGTCAGGCTATCCTCAACAACCTAGCTTTCAGCAGCAACAGCAGCAGCCACCGTATGGCCAATATCCGCCACCGCAAGGTCATCAACAGCAGGGTTATTATCCACCTCAAGGACCTCCGCCGGGTCAGTATGGCGGGCCGCAGATGGTGAGTACATCACGAGATAAGTGGACGAATATGGAATCTAATCTTCGAGGCAGCCGCAAGCACAATACGGCGCACCACCACAAGCACCCTACGGCGCGCCATCATATGGCGCACCACCAGCAATGCCAGACCCTCCCTCTCCAGGCTACGATCTCTCGCGCCTCCCCCCAATCAACATGACCCACGACTCCACCGACCTCCGCAAGGCAATGAAAGGTCTCGGCACCGACGAAAAAGCCCTCATCGCCACCCTCACCCGCATCTCCTCTCCCCTCGCCATCTCTGTCCTGAACCAAACCTACACGTCCCAACACCGCCGCAACCTCCTCGCGGACATCACCTCCGAAACCTCGGGCTACTTCCGCACCACCCTCCAGGCGCTCGTCCGCGGCCCGCTGGCACAGGACGTCCACCTCCTGCACGACGCGCTTGCGGGCGCCGGCACGAAGGAGGTCGTGCTGAATGACGTGCTCCTGGGGCGGAGGAATGCGGATCTGGCGGCTGTTTGTACAGCGTATCAACACACGCACCACCGCCCCCTCGCGGCAGCAGTAGCGTCCGACCTCAGCGCTAAAACCGCAACCCTCTTCTCCCTCGTCCTGGCCTGCACCCGGGCGCCAGAATCCACGCCCATCTACCCCGACGCCCTCGACCGCGACGTCCGCGACCTGTATGCCGCCACCACGGGCCGCGGCACCCTGGGCAACATCGGCGGCGCGGATCAGCTCACTGTCTGCACGATCCTGTCGCAGCGGAGTGATGGGCAGATTCGGGCTGTTGCAGCTGAGTATCGGCGTGCACACGGGCAGACCCTGGGAGAGATGGTGGGGAAGTACTTTTCGGGGCATATGAAGGAGGCGTTGGGGGTTATGGTGGCGAGGGCGGAGGATAGGGCGATGGCGGATGCGGTAAGTTTGGAGGAGACGATGAAGGGGGCGGGGACGAAGGATCACTTGTTGGTGGAGAGGTTGGTTAGGTTGCATTGGCAGGGGCCGGAGGCGAAAGCGCAGGTGAAGGGGGCGTATAGGGCGAAATTTAAGAAGGAGTTGGTAGAGAGGGTGAGGGGGGAGACGAGTGGGGACTACAGGAGGGTGTTGGAGGCGTTGTTGGTGTAGAGGGGGAAATAAATGGACAGAGGGATCTACCCTGACTATCATCGCCGCTCCGCGTCTGGCATTTCGAGATTCAGAGCCACGATGACGACGTTAGCTACCAGCATCCCGCTGCTTCCACTGCCATCAATGACATTCCAGTCCACCACACCTCGCCCCCTGCACAACCACCCTTCTTCAGCCCTGCGCCGTCATCCTGCCACTTACCAGGTTGGACAGGGTGAATGCTGAGCTGGATTCTGGGGGTAGGAGAAGGAGGACGTACCTTGGCTGTGGATGTGACAAGGGACCTGCAAGCTTTGGTATTGGTGTGAGTGATGCTGCTGGTCGTGGGAGTGGCCGCTGTGTGTGCTTTCGAAATTGTAGTCATGCGTGGATGTGTGAGGGCTTCTGCAGGACCTGCGGTTACGAAACTTGTAAGCGCTTCCGTGGCGATGACGATAGGCAACACGACCAGAACCTGGAAGAAAGCTTCATTGAAGGAGGAAAGGCACGCTACCTATACACAAGGCTGCCAGTATATAAAGCTTTCAGCTTACCTCGCTTGAGGACACCATTGACAGCGTATTACACGTCGAAGGGACGCGAAAGAGCCATGTAGTTCAGTGCTACCGGCTTATTGCTGCGATACACGCTTCACGATACGAGAAATACAACGATTCCTCCAGAAATGCAGTGATGCCAAGATTTGAAGTCACGATGACTGCGCTGGTCAGATACGTACCGCCTGTACATCTGCCTCTCAAACCTACACGCACGAGCACCAGATGGCGATGGCATACGGTATTTTCATTTGCTTGATGTCAAATGGAAGAGGGAGGGCGTGTGACAAGGATCATTTGTCGTAACCTAAATAGGGCTGACGAGCTCAAAAGAGGTAAAGGAGTTCCTTTCGGTGTTGTTGTGCTGGTTTTTACTTGTGAACACACTCTACACAGCTCTATCTGACAATCACTGAAGACCCCTTGGAGTTGCCCACCGAAAGAGTTGTGTATGTCGACTGAGGCTCTTCGTACGCCATGACGATGCGACCATTATAAGAATAGTGCTTGTTGTCTCTTCTCAGCTTTGTGCATATGACCCTGCAATAAGAATGTGACACAGACTATACTACACAATACGTATAGCCGAAAGGAATCTTGATCTGGTGTTGTACAGAAGTGACTCGTGACCGGTAGCTTGTGATCCGTGCACCTTTGTGTACATAATGGAAGCAAACAAAACAAACTTCTATCCTCGTTCCACTCCTCTCGATGAATTTGCTAATACCATCCATGAGGATCAGTAGTGGAAGAGGTAAGAGCCATGGCTCACTGGAAGCCTCTGTTGCACGTTGCCGATATTGAGCACAGAAAGAAACAAGAGCGAATGCGTTATGAAGATGGATTCCAGTAAGCATTAGTCTTTCCAGTCTCTGAATCTGGTGAAAGATACATCATTGTGGATCATCGTGATAGAGAGGTCGCTCCTGACAATACCGTGAAGATACTTCTTGCCGATCCAAGCAGCAAAGAATGACGCTCAAGAGGGGCCTCAAGCGAAACAAGTTTCCACGACCAAGCAACTTCGAATGCTCGCCTTGGACATGTACACCTCTTTGTCAAGCTCCTACCGTGGACAGAAGGCCGCAACAGAGATACCCTGGGGCCAGAACGACTTCAAGTGCTTCAGTGACCTCAACGACGACGTGCTGTATCTGATTGCAATGGT
>Ga0058698_10000839_pt1 | contig 15450 bp, 11 predicted proteins | sample AgamicAsSfe_FD_67288 | JGI IMG/M metagenome (GOLD analysis project Ga0058698, IMG submission 67288) | Agave microbial communities from Guanajuato, Mexico - As.Sf.e | ecosystem: Host-associated > Plants > Phyllosphere > Phylloplane/Leaf | place: Guanajuato, Mexico | collected 2012-05-30
ATGGCCGAAGCTGTAAGCTTGGGTTTCAGCTTGCATGAGCTGTATATGTCAGCCACCCGAGATACGATCTACCATCATCGGCCTCACGCGAGCTTCACGGACAAGGACAACCAAGATTGCCGCCATTCCGAACAACCAGAGCTTTGCATGCACTCTGACGATCACCTATATTCTTGGCTACCTGATACCATCGGACTGGTTTTCTTTCATCTAGGCAGTCCGATTTGCATGCGCATTGTGAGCAACTTCGCCATCTCACGGCGTATGGTACCGTTAGCATGGGAACGGAAGTGGATGTGGCATTTCGATATTGTGAGTGTGGAGCGCTCTGAAATGGTGGTACGAAGACTGGCGCTGACAAATTACAGTCGCCGCTCAACCAATTGGAAACGGCAACGTCTGCCCGCGAGCCGTCACCATACGTTTCGCTTACAGCAGGGCTGTTGGGGGCCATTCTCGTCATCGAATATGCAATCAGTACTGGTCTACAGAATAGATTCCCCCATCTGGTCGTCAGTGCACTCCTTCTGAGCATGGCGATCGGTCACTGGGAGGATACGGAAATATACGGGAGTGTTTTGTGCATCGCGCCGTGGCTCATTCATATCGAGCTACTGGTTTACTCGCTCATGTGTCGCATGGCTAATAGCACGGGGATCGGTGCGAGCACTCCGTTGTAGGAGATCAGACGACATCACGGATTCATCTTCCGAAAAGAGTGGTGATCTTTTAGGAAAGACATAGTCGAATGTAGCAAAGGTTAGCGACACTCAGTACTGATTGGGAAGCTGAACACGGTTCATCAATCGACTTGCTTCGTCCTGACCGGCGAATTTCCAAGAATGCGACAGAGAGAAGGGCACAGATTACCGCCTCAAACGAGTCGCAAAATAGTCCGACGGTCCCGTCAGTGCCGCGTTTTTGGGCGTTGTACTTCAAGGCCGATTCCAACTTGACTCGCCACGTAAACGCAATGGAACCAGGGTTGAACCTTGTTGTCTTAGTGTTTTTCACAAAGCACCAGGTTCTTGATATCGCTGAAAAAGGAATAAAGATATGTCTCAGAGTTGAAACCGGTGAGGATCCACCTGGAGCTAATATCGCAGTGATACTATGTGAAGACAACTTTTACAAGCAACAACTTTCTTCTACATCATTGCGGAGACCCGTTACGTCTCTGGCTACTGTATTGTTTTGAAATTAGTCCAGTCACACTGGCAGTGTGGCTGCTCACAACAATCGCTCGCTGTGATGACAGCTTCGTCGTTCGGCGATGGTCGTGGGTAATCATCTGCCTGGCAACTGATCCTCATTTGCGTTTGGAGATCGACACAGCATTACCAACAACTTCTTCTAACGCGTAACAAGATTCGGACAACAGGGAAGAATCGATTCATAGCAATAACTTAGCTACAAAATTTACGTGAGATCCTCACAGTTCGTTCGAAGCCTGGTTGGTGCACGGTCGTCCAGAATTGTGATGACCGTGCGCGGCCGTCTGGATACTACTGTCCAAAATCGCTAGGCTATGGTCGATATTCGATGACACCACTCTCGTCAAGCTCTTGATCCGATCGCCCCGTAATTGGTCCTTTCTGAACAAGCGTCATCGTCAGCAAATGTCGCTTCTGCTGTCGCGAATGTACTATGCTACGAACCCTGCCAACAACAAATTAAGCGGACGAGCATCGGCTCCACTGCACCTGGTGTCTGGCGGCCGCTGGCTTCACCACTAGTAGCCTGGAAGGTGGCAGTCGCCTTTGTCGATGTATTTGAAGGTGCCAGATTCGTGACCGAGGAAACCTCACTTGTCACTTTTACAATCCACGTCTTGACTCTCTCCGCCGTTCCGTTCATCCGATCATGGCACCTCCTCAAATCCAGCGCATTGCTGCTCCTTCTTCAGCGAGCATCCCTGATCGACTACAAACCAAATCCTCCACTGCGATGAGTTCTCCTCTGGCCGATCCAAATTTAACACAGCTACGTGCTCGGCTCGATGTGTCCACCGAGACGGAAGCCTCTGCAGTGTTTCTGCAATACCAGGTAGAAGCGCTACGACATCCAGGAAACGTCGATCAGTACTTGGTACGCCTGGCCTCCATTTTTGAAGAGTATGGTTTTGGTCCTCAGAAGGATTTGGCTGCGCACTCTGCGAAGAGACGGAGAGCAAAGCTAGTGAAGCGACTCAAATCAGCGTGGCCAGAAGAAATCGTCGATCACTACGCCTTCCGCAATCTTGCAACGAGCGCCTTGGAGCTTGTTGTTCGAATTGCCGCATGGCACGAAGACGCAAGTTCAGAAAGGTCAAATAAACAGCTGGCGTGGACTTTCGCTGCCGTTGAATTGAATCGTGCAATGCTTTACAGGGATTCAGACTGGAGAGGAAAACAACGTTACAGTCCCAACGTAGGCCAGCTGATAGGTCAGCATCATTCTCAGTCGAAAATTCAAGATCCTGAGCGACCGCTTGAGACACAAGATTTTCGAAAAGCATTGCAATCAGTCCACATTTCTCTTTTACAGAAAATGAAGCACAAGAGCTGGGATTGGGGTCGAGGGAAAACGTGGGAATATCTCAAGCTACACAGCTTGGGATTCGACCAGCACGGTATCTTAGTGCGAGCAACGGGACGTCTCGACGGCGATTTGATGGAGCGTTTCCTCCTTCCCAAACTGCCAACCACCACTAGCGAGCAAGCAATTGTATTACGCTCTCCGAGTATGAATGCTTCGTTTGCTGTGGATCGCCCTTGCGTGGCTTCATGTAACGATCCAGCCCAAAAGGATGGCACCACCGATCAGAACTAAACCGAGATCCACGATTTACCACGACGTAGTTCGATGGGGTTGGAGACAGCGACCGTTCGAGGGGATATCTCACACAGTCAGGACGATGCCGTTGGAAGCGTCGAATAACATGAAGATGATCGCGAGACATTTCAAAGCGTGCAACAAAATGCAAGAACACCCTGTTTCCTCCATTCAGACGCTTCGGAGGCCACCTACCAGTCGGGGAGATAAGCTGATTACAATACAATTACCAATCACCCGACCCTCCCTCGAGACTGGGAACGTGCAGTCGGCGAGATGGCCTGTGATTGAGCACAATCTACCTGTGGCGATCACTTGGTTGCGTATTTCGCAAGAGCCTGGCAACTCCAGGCACACCGATAGTGATGAACGGCAACAGCTTGAGAGAATGATGTTCTCGGTTGTACCGTATGTTGGACACGGCACAGAGAATTAGATCTAGCAGCTTCGATTTCATAACTGCCTTATTTCAAGTATCGCCTGTGCTTATCCCGAACGCAGTCTTATTATGTTCGGCTTTCCACACTCTGTCGAGACCTGATCGAAGCAACATGTATTCGTTCCACGTCATAACGCTTCGAGTATTTATTCGCTTGGCTTCTGGGTTCTTCTAAGTAGATATCGTCAGTAGAATCACAAGTCAAACGCCAAGTCGTTCTATCACGGGGGTTTCCTAAGCAGTGTCAAACTTTAAGTGCTATCGCTCAAGCTAAGGTGTCGACGGCCGTCACAGATTAGGCCAGGGCAGCTACTCAACTTTAGATAAGTGCCTCTCAGACGAGGCAGAACAAGGTATGTGCCTCAGGCAGCCACTTAAGTACGGGATCATCTTTTTGCCGGTCAGTCGTCAGCATGCGCGCTGTAGAGGATCGATATCTTAATATCTAGGCTTCTGGAGGATGCAGGCTTGAGATAGTGGATACTGACATCCTGGCGTCCTGGAGCTTAGACAAGCATGAATGTTGAGAAGAAGTTAGAAGTCAAGAATCGGTGCTATCCGCGGACTGTGATGTATGGAACTGAAGCTATAGGAAATGTGGAATGGCCACTTTGTATGGGCTATGAACAGTTAGACAAGAAGTGGGCGAATCAAGACAGAGCCCAACAAACGCATGGCGAGCATGAAAATGAGCCTGACCAAGGACTTCCATCCCCTTAGTCTCCGTGTAACAGTAATATAGAGCCATCATGTCGCTGCCGGGGAAGAAAAGGCGGGACATCACATCGATAGAGAACGACGTACTGAAGATCGGCAGCGCCACATTCGCCACCAACTACACATGCTCCCACTTGGTAGAACACCAATCAACTTTCTTCCAACTCAAATATCTTTAACACGACGTAAACGACCTAGAGTATACTCCGCGAGCGGTAGGGAAGCGGTCACGAAAAATCGTGGTAGATGAAGAAGCCCAGAACCAGGAGGATCGAACCACAAGTACAACAAGCTTGTAGTGGAGCAGTGTTTTCTGGACCAGGATTCGAGCGATGGTAAGACGCTAGAGCCTGTTATCATCAAAATCCTCAAACTCCTTCAGGTCCTTAACCATGCGCGGGCCCTGGCTAGCGGTCAAGCTGGCCTTCCACTGGCGCACGTCCTCGATCAAGATGGCCTTCTTCTCCTGGTCGTCAACAACAAGGTCCCTCTCCACACCATCGTTAGCTACGGCTTTGCATTGGGCGATGAAGTGGACTGCGATCTTCGTGCGGAGTCTGGAGGCCGGGTGGAAGTAAGAGTGGAAGAACTTCTGAAGATTGGCTTTCGTAATGAGCTTGATGCCTTCGGTATCTTGACATCCTGCGATGGCTTGTTAGCTTTGAGTAGATGTGTGCAGGTCATAGATAAAAGCTTACCGCGATTGAAATCGAAAGTCCCAGAACTACTGTGATCCCACAGGAGTTCACTCTCCTCGCTCAAGTTCTTGGGCTTTTCCAGCTGCTTAATGATGAGACTGATCTTGTGCTTCTCAAAGTCTCCTTCCGACATTGCCTCGGGTTCTTTCTCGAAGTTGACGAGGAAATTGCTGATGCGCTTCTCGAGGAAAGCGCAATTCTTCTCGCTTTGGACGCGAATGCGGAAGCCTTGTGCAGTATTCATAACCATCACTGCACTACCCACGACATAGCCAAGTTGTTCTTGAGTGCGTAAGGTGTTGAAGCAGGGCTCTCTGAGTATTTGTGCCATTAACAAGAGACGAGCGCGTTGTGGGCGATCTTGGTTGTGGCCGATCATAATGATATATTCAATGCAGTGGTTGATATTGTCGGGATCCTTGAGAGTCTTTTCCCACCGGTAATCACTGCCAGTAGGAAGCATAATATTACTCGTGACGGGCCACTGACTGGCTGGCAGGCAGCGAGGCTGCAACGTGCCCTCAATAAGCTTTGTTATATGAATGGCGTCCTCCTTGTGCATATTTCCATGTACGAAAATTTCGGTGTGCATCTGGCGAAAGATTTGTGGGACGAAGGCACGCACGTCGGCTGAGGTGACCGTCTCTAGCTCAGCCTTCAGCTCGGATTGACCCCAGTCGCCCTCAACGAGGAGATTGCGAATGCATGCGGTACCCTGATGGAAGGGCTCCGTGTACTCGAAGTTGTGCAAGTCGCGCAGGAGTGACTCTTTGACAATTTTGAAACCATCGTCCTTGATCTCTAGATTGCGCATACCGAGCAAGACCTTCTCGAGTAGGACTGGCATCTTGTCGTTGCATCCACTGACCTGGATGTCCAAGCCAGAGGCGTGAGGGGATAGCGCATAATGCAAGCCAGCAATCTTGGCATTGTACGAGTACTCGTTAAGGCTATCGTCAACAAGCTCCTTGTTCATGCAGATCACGGCCGAGGTGAGTGGCGTGACGTTGGTAATCGGACTACGCAGGCGGACGAACAAATTTGCCTTTGGCACCCAGAACTGATCGTCTTTCTTGAGCCATGTCCTTGAGTTTTCGGTGTTGCGGATCAATTTGGGAGAGGTAGCAGGTTTTTCAACCTCCTTCTTCTCCACATCAAGGCGTTCCGGCACGAACTCGTTCTTGCCAGGCAAATAGAGCTCGGTGTGGCGAGAAGCAGCCGGCGCGGATACGGTAGCCTCGAGCTCGTCCATGAACTCTGCGGAAATTCTCTCGATCTTATACTCGGTGCCATACCACTTTTCTTTCAAGGGCAAATCTTCACAGTAGTCCTGGCTGATCACAAAGTAGCGGAAATTGTCGGGTCTGAGTTCAGCCAATCCGCGTGAGATTGCCGTCGGGTTGAACTTGGTGATCAAGTATTGCCCGCTGAAAATCTGCTCTCTGGGCAGAGGTTGTTGCATGAAACCGCTCAATGCGCTTGTGGTCATACTGGCAGGGTTCTTCTGGTGAAACTTGAACTCGATCTCGCTCAGCCTAGCCATCTCCTCAACCACCCACTCTTGTGGTGATGAATCCTTCAACAGAGCGACGTACTGGAAGAATGCCTTCACGATCTTGCGGTTATGCTTGAGGCCCTCCTCGGTTAAAGTCAAACTGCAAATGAAACGACCGGTTCCAGGACAAAGCGGCAACGGACCTGCGTTGAGATCGTTGACCCAGCCCCTAGCCTTCAAGTATGCCAACAGACTACCCGGTCCCTCGTGACCGACGAGATGTGCGATGTACTTGCCGGGCTTCGACTGCCAGAGTTCTTCCTCGTCAGGGTATGGGAAGTGTAGTTCCAGCTGTGTCTCCTGTATCACCGGCTTGACGAATACTTCGATACCCAGATTCGATTTTCCATATACTGGGATCCCATTCCATTGTGACTTTGGCAAGTCTCGATTTGGCACGGCAGAAAATAACTCCCGCACCCATTCCTGTAGCTCATCCAAGCCCTCTCTTCCCAAAATGCTCCTTGCCGAAGTCTATGAACGCATCTCTGATATCGATGCCTTTAGCTAATGGCTCGTCGTGCAGTGTGTGATAGTTGCCAGTCTTGAATTTATGGTAAGGGTGGTTCTCGTTCGACAGTTCCCTGTCCAATTGTGCCATGCGCCATTGATCGTTCTGCAAGTTCTTCTTATTTTCAGAGTCCACAGCACACAGCTCACGTTCGAGCGTGTCCTTGGAGAAGAGCGGGCAGATGAAGAATTGGGCGAAACGGTCGAGTGCACCGTACAAGGGTGCACTGGCTTTGGGTATTGGCAGGGTCGTTAGGCTAGTGTCTGCGGAGTTGGAAGGGCTCTTTGCGGTGGAGGTTGCGAAGAGTTCGAAGTAGTAGTTGGTGGAGGTGTAAGCGGTGAAAGCATTGGATCTACCCCCGTATCTGTCAAGGTAGGAATTGTATTCGTTCTCCTCGGGGTACTGTTGGAACATGTGATTAATCAGCTTGGTTTGAGCAATCAGCTACGCGCCTGTCGAATATCTTCTGACCTTTTCAGTGCCCATGAACAGAACATACTCAACGGCATGTGCTGTGCCAGGCATATCTTTCCTGTCGCTGAAGCTACCTACGTTGACGTCCATGGCAGCGGAGGCCTTGTCGGTCTCGGCATCGTGAACAAGCAGGGCTTCGAGCTGATTGGGTAGCTTGACAACTCTGTATGAGCAGTGGTCGAAGAGAGGTTTGTGCAGTCTGTCAGCCAGACATTCGACGCCGGCGGACCGGCTATCGGACACTGGCTCGGCCATGCTTGCGGATGTGGGAGCGATCAAATGGAGAGCGCTGTAAGAGGGAATGTGAGGAGCGATGTAGAGGCAACAAAGAGCAGTGAGTGATCGGACGGCGCACACGTGTTTGAAGATGGCGTTTGAAGTGAATGTATAGAAGGATGGGGAAGTTTTGCCTGTGCTTATGGTAATGAGCGTGGCAGGCGATGACAGATTGATATTTGCCGGGGTTCGTGAGGCTGCGGGAAAAGTATACATTATCCTGTAAACGCTTGCTTTAACAATCAATGCAGTGTAGGCATCCATCATTACAGGAGGGAGTGATCGTCATCTCGGTTCGTTTTGGGTCTGCATTATCACATTTTAGGCGAATGAGAGTCGGTAGATGTGTGCCTAGACACTAGATTAGATACCTGAGCTGAGAATCATTGATCGCACATGTGAAATGACCGGTCCGACGTGACCGGGCCGTTAGCACGGTGCATTGTTCCCTGGCAATATGAGATACCAGGTACTCCTTGCGGGATTACTCATGGTCCTCATTCCTGCGGCAGCTTTCCTCACATTCTACTACACACCGCCTCCGCCGAAGACGTCATAGACCAGTCATGCAGTGCACAATATCCAATGTAGCTCGCTCACCGGTCCAGATCTTTGTCTTTTCATCCAGCGTTCTCTGGCCGTGTCTCGGACCATTCAAAGCTGGCCAGTGCATAGGTTTCGGATGCAGCCAAGCTATCATGTGACAGAGATACTTGCGGTCAAGATGTCCTAGCTCACGTCACAAAGTCAAGCAACGATTTAGTCTGCAGAGTGCTACTTCGCAGCAACGACAATCAGCATGTCATGTTTGCATCTTTTGCCGCTATTGTAAGCAAGGAGGTGTATTGTTTACACTGCCATACGACGTATCAGTCAACCCATGTAAGAATTGAATAAGCCACAAGGCAATAGGAACAACCCTGTAAGATGCGATCTTAGCCTTAGAGTCGTAGGTTTGGCACGCAGGTTTGGCACGTTGTATACGATAGTAGCGGGCCAGCCACATTGGTCCAGACGAGGCGAGCAAACCTTCCAATTCATGTTGACACGGTTGAGAAACGGTGCATAGGTGATGAGTTCATGAGTGATTGTATCACCGCGATCCCTGTCCCGTAAACCCGCCGTCTGTCACAAGTGTGGAGGCAATGCCGTGGTTCGCAATGGACGCTCAACCCTTCGTCGATGACTATCTTCCGAAGACGTTTTCTCGCCTGCTTTTCCATAAGTACAGTATATATGCTAATATTGGACACTCATTGGAGCATGTGGGGACCCGAAATCCTTGACTGGGAGATCTATTAGATTCCCTGGGCAGGGGTTGACCTTGAACTTGCAAGCATCCAGCGTCACACATCTCAGAAGCTCGTGCGTCGAATGCACCGTGGCTCGTGTTCAAGAGCTGCAGCAATTCTCATGATACCTACGTGGTACTCAGGCACATCATGGCTGCCTTTTTCCCCCTCAGCGGTACTAAGGCACTACTGACGCACAGTGATACTGATCAGCACATCACGGTTGCCTTTTTCTTCCTCAACTGTTGCTGTCGAACTTAAGGCTGTGTCACGCTAAGGCGCCTGTCGGTCACGAATAATTGGTAGACGACCTGCTTCGTTGGGTGAATACGAGAGACTGGTCTCTGCTGTGGATGCCGGACCATGGTTCGACACGTGTGATGGGACCCAAAGAAATGTCCGTCATGCTACGACAGGTTCGCCTTGGATAGCTCGAAGACCTTACTGGCTCGAATGGCAGGATTTAATGCCCAAGGAAAAGAGAGCAGTGCTGCCAGCGTGCTGTAAGTCGTTATACGATCAACATATAATGTCTCAACGTGCCACTTTCTTTCTCGGGTACCAACCGTACCATCCCTTGTCTTCAACTTCCTTCTTGTTAACAACGTCTTGACAGCTAATATGGGCGGAGCAAAAGACGCACTTTCACAGGAAAATGATCCTTAAGTCAACCTTGTGAAGCTGACTTTGGTTGTCGCAGAGGTACTGGAGACACAACGTCTCGCGAAACATGGTCCAATTGCCCTAACAATGGTCATGCCACAGGTCAGCGACGACTTTGCCGCTCAGGTCACACACCCGAATCAGATCAACGTGAGGGACATCGTCCTCCGTCGGGAAGCAGACTTGCTGACATGTAGTAGCCTTTCGTGACACCTGACTCTCCTGAACCGTCGTGTACGAAAGATGATGTTCCACTTCAAGAAATGCCGCCAACGACGGCATTTGCGCCTGAGTACAACGAATGGCACTTGAAATGCATTGCATGCCAAAACAAGGTTGAGATCCAGTTCTCGCATGATGTTTTCATGACGGACCTTCTGCCCAAGGGCCCATACGGCAAAAATCGTCCTCGGTATCCCCATGGCGCATCGACGACAGCATGTCCTCTTTGTCAGCCAAAGCTCCCAGGAGAGTCTCATGCCTCGGGATGCTCGACAAATGCCGCCAACGGTTATCTTTTTCATCACTCTTGCCTCGAATTCCCGCAGTTCGTGACTAGCTATGGTGAAAGTGTACCCCTAATCGAGAGCGACTGCAAGGTCCTCCACCTCAAGCTCAGTGATGCAATGGCCTTGGTCCAATCAAAAGATCGAAACATGTCCGTCAATATTTTTCGCCCACTTGACATCTACGACTGCTGATTTCCGGGGGTTTGGTTAACGGAGACTTGGTTTCGTACACTAGAAGGTTCAGCTTAGGACGCACAGATGTCAGGATTTTGTGTGATGTAGATGAATTAACACAATTAGTTGGCCGATATTCTAGCCGTATCTATGCCTTACTTCCATCATTTCTGACGTCAACGACCAGCACGTGATCCAAGCATACGTGCTTGGTGGGGTGCTTTTCCACATATAACGCTGCAAAATCATTCAGCTACTCTTCATCGCTTCGTATCTTGACCCTTTGGGAGATACCACGAGTCGAGTAATGCGAGATTTCGCTGCTCACACAGGAAGTGTGTCGCGAACGACCATGTCTCAAGCGAAGCCGAGAGGCACGGTGGCATAGCCTTCGACGTGTTACCCTTACAAGGCCCGCCAATACGCAAAACCGGCCACGACATGGTTCAAAATTGGGCGTTGCGATGTGCGATTGCCTTCGCCGACCGACGCGCAACGTACACATGTCAATATGGACACAGGCGCCGTACAGAAACAAATCGATCTTTCACTTACGTATGCTATTGGTTTCTATTGTGATGTCTCCAGCCACGTCTACAGTATGTATAGCTTCTTTGTTGCGGTGGATTGGGTACTGTAGGCACCAGCTTAGAGAGCAGAGTGCTGTGTCATTCATGGCGAAGCATCCGACAATGATAATGACACAAACGAGACTCGCAAAATTGTGCTGTTTCAAGTTGAGCAAGGGTAGCAAAGGTCCGGTTCATCAGGTTTCTCTTGGAAATATCATGACAGCCATCGAGACATGGCCGCCACGAACGCACATTACGCGAGCGTCCATCAAAAACAGTCGCACACTTCGAAATATACCTTATCCCTTTTGAAAATGACTCGGATGCTCTGTTCCGAAACCCCAACCCTCATCTGATGTCGAAAAATTCGACTCAACATCGTCGTCGCAATGCTTGCACAGACGGGCTCATGATCCCTTCTTCCTCTTGGCTATCTTCTTCTTCTCCATCATCTTCGTCGACCTCCACTTCCTCTCCACTATCATCATCTTCGTCATCATCATGTTCGTCATCATCATCTTCGCCGTCTTCCTCATCTGCGACCTTAGATCCTTGCTGTTCAGCGTTGCCGGATATGTTCATGTTCGACAGCTGTGTTGTCAAATTCAATGAGCGGACCTGGGACGAAGCGGCCTGGGAGGGTGCGGGTTGCTGCTGCCTGTAGCCGCCTGGTGACAATGTTGATGATTGCAGAACGGATCTCGTCGGCCCATCCCTGTCGTAGCGTAGAGGGAATACCGCAGGTGTCTCGAGATCTAATGTCCGTTATGAGAAATGAGTACCGGCACAAGAGCAAGACACTTACAGTACCATTGCAACTTTCGATCGACTTTATAGCTTCTAGACTAATCCATCTGGTCGACTTGTCCGCCAGGCGGATGTAGGGTCGGCCACACTACATAGTCAGTCCTGGCTCGTCTTCGCTGAGGAAAGAAAACAACATACTTCCGCGCGTGAAACGCCAACCGAATCATAACCAATCGAGCCCCCGAAGCCGTAGGTCTCTAGATACGCTCCACATTCTCCAACCCTTGGAGAAGGGTTCGACGTTCTCGGATCGCGGATCTTGGGTGGTGTATCGCCGAGACCTTTGTTGAGATAGGTCATGAAAACATGGCCAAGCTCGTGACAGATAGCGTGGAAGAACATGAAGATGAGCCGCCGTCTTTGCCGAGCCTCTTCTTTGCCTGTCTTGCCCATAAGACTGCAAAGTGTCTGGAATCTCTGCATACTGTCAGATCACGCCAAGAAATTCAGGATTCAGGGTCGTCGTGCTCACTACTCCGTCAACGACAATGGTGTGTTCAAGGAAGTCGAAAGCAGATCCGTCTTGTCCCCAAGGCTTTCTAACGTGGTACGCGATCTCGTTCGGGTCGAGATTGTGGTGCACAATGACTTTGGTGAAAACGCCTGGTTGACCCAGTAGGTTGATGAACTTTCGAGTGTCTTCGAGGGCACCTTGGTCAGGTTGCTTGAGGCCGTGATAGAGCATGTAAATCATTCTGAAAGTCCCGACACCGCGTTGTCCGCAAGCCCATTTTCTCCCCCGATTGACTATATCGTGAACACATCTTTGCTCCAGAGATCCTGGGGCTATCTGGACGGGGACAAGGCCTGGTGTTTGCTGAGCATTTTGGCGAGCTGCAAAGATCTGATATCTGTTAGTAATCATTTTGGCTCTGCGGTTTCGCGCAAACGAAGAGTTCCGTTCACGCAAATTCTGAAGTTAAAACGCGATTCGACGTTTGTTCACTTTTGTACATTTCTTCTCGTTAATTTGCTACTTTGATCATCCAAGGTACAAGGGTCACGAAAACACTTCACGAACCAGAAGCTTGGACATATTGCATGCGTTTGTAGCGTGTCCTTGTCGTGCTTTCGATGGGTATATATCGAGACGGGATTGGCTACATCCCCAGCCGAGAGTGGGATGTTCATCAAATGAAAGCTATCGCGGAGATGCATCGGCCCGGTTCAACGCGAACCAATCACTACCTCCATCACATCAGCTGACATTAAGTTTGCGAGAACGAGATGTGGCATTCTGCCGAACCTTGCATGGTGTGCAGTATGTGAGACGTGTGATGTACGCACTCATTGCAGCCTTCTCGTAGATTATCACCCGCTCTAACATGTAAGAGCCAGGTCGTTAATGTTGACATCCTTGTGCGGCTGCGCATGTTTTGCCTATTTTTGTCACACTACGCTAGAGGTGGAACTCCTTGGGCCAACGGTAACCTATACCGCAGCGGGCTTGTCCTAGGCCTCTTCACGGCCCAATCGGCAGTCCATTCAGCACAAAAGGAGAAACTAAGTTGATGTCCGAACGGCCGCTGATACACAATAATGCGGATCGCGTGAAGCACAGATCTGGAACTTTTGAAGCGGCGGAGATATCTCTCCGCACGGCTCCGGACCCCGCCAAAAATTAGAACTACGGTCGCTCTGCCGATCACATACTCCAAATTCCTGATTCGACTCCCCATTTTCGATCAACGTACTCGACTTTACAACATGGCGCTTCAACCCAAAGCATCAGATCCATCTTGCCGAAATGTACTACATGGTATGCTGACAAGTCAATGGACCATATCCGACATCGAGGAGCAAGAAGCACAGTATTGTCTTGACTCCGGTGAAGCCTCGACATTACCCCAAGTCAGAGAAAACCTGGAAACATGGCTCCATAATAACCCACTCACGGAGGCTAGTACAAGTACCTCAAGCTACTGCGGACCAGTGTGATAGTGTTGCGGACCTGACACCTTTATAGACAATCGACCCCCCACTGAAACATATCGAAGACATTACTGGACACAGACACGAAATCATCTTGTTGGCTGCGAAGACTTTGGAAGACTTCCTTCGTACACGTTACGGACCTAGCAGTGACCTTGCCGGCGTAGTGACGGAATATGTCCTTGGGGGGAATTTGAGCATCCAGGTTAGAGGGCTTCAGTATCATCACCACTCTCTCTGGAGCACAACTGATCGTGTCAGGGCCACAACCTTCGTGTGTCTCCGCAGGGCGGTTCGCCTTTCGACGTTCGTTCTCATCAGACGGAGCAATTCGTCAAAGTGTTTGGACAACTAGGACTTCACTCTGCTCCGCAAGCTCAGAGGGCTGGCAGACCACTTCCGTTTACAGACACCAAACAACAACGTCATGTCAGAAGATTGAGCCAGGAACACGATATTCATCAAGTTTTGAGAACAGCTGAACAATTTTGAAGAGAGGCAAATATTTCTGATTCACATTCGCGTAAAAATTACTTTCTGTTACCGTAGTAATCCTGGCCAAACATGATTTATTGTCGCGATCGAAACGCGGGTATTTGCCTCATCTAACTCTGGCAAAATGGAACCTAGTGTAACAAATTTCATTTAATGCACGCGTGCCGCTAAGTCTTTGCTACAAGTGATGTCAAGTAATACTTGAAGTGAATACAGTATTTGACGAACATATGTGTTCTACAGTCGAATCACTTCTCAGCATAGACTTGTTCAACTACGCTCTCAAAAAAGCGACCGACGAGCTGGGGTTCAGACTGTTTAGCGATACCCCAGTATACTCAAAACTGCCGCATCAGCTCTGTCGAGAGCCACGAGAAGTAACATGCGCTACTGGTCCGACGGACATGGCGCGTTGGACAATCTGCCCAGACCTGGGAGCTGACTCATGATCGGAGAAAATCCCGCTCAAGTGTCAATGCGTGGACTCGTCCTCCGCAAGGGTGATGATGAAGTATCAGTCAATCACTAATTTCATTCATGTCATCTCAAGGTACCGTTTACCAAGGCCCCTTGCGAACAGCCGACCACAATACAGCCCTCTGTCGTCACTATCGATGCGTGACTATACGATCATAGGGACTATGCCGCCTCGCCACTTCTTTTTGTTCATATCGAAAAATCTTGGCTCTTTCCGTTCCCTTGATGCGAGAGGTCAGTGCGATATCGTAGCACTGTCACAGTAGTTTGGACAAACCGCTTATGTACCGCATACGTGGCGAGATGCTAGCTACAGCCGGGAGCTTCCAAATGTGATGCTCGACTCAGCTCAGCACTCAATGGGCAGCTAATGCAGCTGTGGTTCACTCCCGACCCGTGTGTAGATGACGAACGAGCGGTCATCTGTTAAGCCATCAGACGGGCCTAGTAGGGATCGACGGCAGTCACGTTCCAATCAGTCTTAGTATCCATGTGAGTGTCAATTTTGCTGCGCTCCTCGGCTTCGTCTAACTCTTCCTCAAACCGCACATACAGCTTGAATGCGTGCGATCGTTTTTGTCAGCCCAAAATGACAAGTCTTGCAGCCGCGACAATCGTAATCTTACCCAGCATGGGTGAAACTAGCAAACTAACCAACCTCGATGAGGCGACTCGGAAAGCCTTTCCGCCTCGCGTAAAAGAGCATTACGGGCTAATAAACTGACCGCTTTGGCCTGTACTTTACATGGACTGGTGTGGGCACAGTAGTACTTTTCGCCCGACTGGTTCAAAAACATCGAAGACGACGACGGATCGCGTGGCCTGGAAGACGAGAGCAAGAAACAACACCGTGCGGCGAGAGTGCAGTACCTTGGCATGGTCCTGGCTACGGAGTCCAACCACCTCCGCTATGATTGCGTAACAAAGCAGTTTTCCACGGTCGTGTCGTTGGAGCTACATGAACTCGAGTCTACCACCCTGTCCCTCTCGTCGATGTCGCCGCGCAGTGGCGGCGACCCCTCGATCGAGAGCGACTACGTGATGG
>Ga0058698_10000842_pt1 | contig 15426 bp, 16 predicted proteins | sample AgamicAsSfe_FD_67288 | JGI IMG/M metagenome (GOLD analysis project Ga0058698, IMG submission 67288) | Agave microbial communities from Guanajuato, Mexico - As.Sf.e | ecosystem: Host-associated > Plants > Phyllosphere > Phylloplane/Leaf | place: Guanajuato, Mexico | collected 2012-05-30
ATGAATCCGATAAGACTCCAGCCAAGTCTCTTGCTCCCGCTTCGGTCGACGACAGCAACGGCAACGAGCATAGACAGGCTCTGGCAGATTTGGCAAGAGAGCGTGGAGAGCAAACATTGCTAAGCCCAAGCATACCAGTGCCTGGTGCATCAGCTAGCAGCGATGCAAGCCTCGATGAGACTGTCATGAAGCTCTCGATCCGAGAACGTCCCCAGACAACAGTTCCAGATGCTCCGAAGGCGGGCGAACATCAAGAAGCACAGGACTTCGGCACAATCGAGGGATATGCACCAAAGTCAAAATTCAACAAAGGTGATGCTGGTCAAGACAGAACCGAAGATGCTGAACATGCTGACTGGGATCTACCTTGATTGCTCACGATGTGCGAAGCAGTCTGGAAGCTTTTCTTCCCTCTGCTTGCACTCGTTGCTCAATTGACAGTCGGCCTCTTCTCATAAAGGCTCCGCACACTCTTAAGAGGCAACATCGCTTGTCGTTGTTAGTGGACTTTGTGCTACACCTGTGCTCGGACTGGCCGTGGTTATTGGTGTAGTCGGTCTCGTTTGTTCACCTCGATCTAACAAGGCAACATTCTCTCGAATGGCGACATACTCACTGTCGGCATATCCTAGAATATGCGAAATATCGACACTCCTGTGGCCCGCAATAAGTCTGATCTCTATCGCTGAATAGTTGACGATCGCTCTTCCAATCTCTGTTGCTGGTCCTTCAAATTTAGGGTGTGCTATGTTTATAGTGCCGAGAGTGGATGCTGAGCGAGAAAGTGGCATGGCGGGAAGTCGGTGATGCTGCGACGGGGCAGCATTCACGTCGCTATTATTCGAGCTGTGCTTTCGTCTAGTGACCTCGACTATGCGGACACACTCTTGTTGCGCAAAGTTGCCATCAACCTCTACGATCCCGACAGGTAACAGCCCGGCCCGATTGTTGTGAAGTGCAGCAGCAGCTCCACGGTCCACGTAGAGAGTACCGTGAGGAGCAAGGCCGTGAAGAAGCCAGAAATGCCGATCACGTACTGGATGGCTTGATGGAAGGAAGCGCGTATGTAGTGGAGGTGGTGGAGGTAGTGTTGAGTCATTAGATCTCGAATCTTCTGTCGAGTGTGTTACGTCTGTTGTAGACTGTCTCCGCGAGGCCTTCAAGGCTTCTGCATACTGCACAACACTGTAGATATTGCTCGGCTTTGTGGACTTCGTGATGACCGTCGTGACGCCTGCTGCTGTTGCAAGCTTTGCTGCTACAATCTTCGTAGACATACCTCCTGTCCCCAGCGACGAGCCGGAACTTGATACATCGACGTCCAGCGCCGCAATATCCTCAACCACCTCGATGGGCTTAGCGTCTGGGTCTTTCCGTGGGTTCTTGTCGTACAGACAGTCAACATCTGTCATGAGGAACAAGTAATCCGCTCCCACCATTCCTGCCGTGATCGCACTCAGAGTGTCGTTGTCTCCAAACTTATCCACGATCTCAGATACCGATACTGTATCGTTCTCATTCACAATTGGTATGACTCCCATTGCCAGTAGCTCAACAAGCGTGTTCTGCGCGTTCAGATATTGTGTCCTATCCGCGATATCGTTCCTCGTAAGCAAGATTTGTGCTACTGGCTGCCGCAATCGCTCGAATAATTGATCCCATAGCGCGATCAGTCTGCATTGTCCAATAGCTGCAAGTGCTTGGACCTGCGGAAGGTGTTTCGGTCGGCGCTCTAAGTTCATCTTCTCGAGTGCCATGCCAATAGCACCAGAGGAGACAATTATGACTCGGTAGCCATCTCGACGAAGAGACACGGACGTTTCGACGAGCAGGGCAAGGATGGAAAGAAGTGGCTGGTGGGTCTTTTCGTCGACGATAGACGAGGTGCCTTTGGGTGGTCAGTAGAAGCTCATGATTGTCCGTAAGGAATTGCTTTGTGCGTCAATCCTTACCGAGCTTGATTACTATGATTGGATGTTTCTTCATAGTGACAGGAGGTAATGCGATACTGCTAATACCTTGGAATCTTTGAGTCACTTGAAACTCCCTCCGCAAAAACAAAAGTCGGGACGCAGATCATTTCTTGGCATTGATGTTTCAAGTCCTGAAGTTGTCAAAAGCATTTGAAGCAGCATCTGACCTTCAGACGCCTCCTCTGTGCCAGTCTTTCTCACCAAACAGATACCGAGCCATGTGTGACCCAGCTGCTGTGGCAAGCGCCATCCCTACCGCAACCTCAAGCTCGTCCCCCTCCTCCGCCACCACATCCCCCGAAACGATAGACACAACCTACTACACCTGGTCGACCTTCTTCCGCGCCATCACCAACCAAGCCACCGATACCGAAATGCGTCAATACATACACACCCGTTCGCTCCTCCATGAAGCCTCCGACATCGCCCGTTGCGACAAATGGCGCGACTGGCTGTTCCAGTACTCGCCCACAGTCCGCTTCCTCCGCGACTCTATCTCCAAGCTCGGCGGGGACCTCGACGCGAGTAACGTGCAGTGCATACGATGCGATACGCTGTCGGCGAGCGGGATACGGCAGGGTGCGTTTTCGGGAGATATGGGGATAGTGCTGTGCGCGAATCATCTGAGGGATAGGAAGACGACGGAGGATGTGCTGAGTCATGAGATGGTGCATGCGTATGATTATATGCGGTTTAAGTATGATAAGTGGAATCTGAAGCATATGGCATGTACAGAAGTAAGTACTGGATGTGGAATCAGGATGATCAAGGGTAAGAGGACTATTGAGACTAACGCAACGCACTGTGCTAGATTCGAGCAAATGCTTTGAGTGGAGAGTGCCGGTGGACGAGAGAGTTCTTCAATCAGAAGCAGTACAAATTCACAGCACACTTCCAGGACTGTGTACGGCGACGAGCCGTTCTGGCTGTGGGCATGCATTCATCTTGTAAGGATGAGGCACAGGCTCAGAGTGTGGTGAACGATGTATGGGGAAGCTGTTTTCCGGATACACGGCCCTTCGATGAGATCTACCGGTAAAGCAGATGTGTAACGAAGCATGGCGGAGCATGTATGAATAAAAGGTATAGCATTAATGGCGTTTGGAAGATAGAAAGATACCCAATCGAAGACTCCTTTCCAATCCATTGCCCTCCATATACACCAATACGAAACGGCGTCTATACTGTTCGCCACTTTGATCTTCTGTTTTCATGCACTCGTTTCAGGTCGTTTCAGTCTGGAGTGGTCTTACACTTCAGCAGACACAGCAGGCTTTCGCTCTTTCCCGGACCCGGACTCGCGCTGAGTGGCCCTTTCACCCTTCACGCAGTGCTTGATGATCCAGGGGTGCTTCTCGACCTCTTCTAAGGGCAATCTTTTTTGCGGGTCTAGCACAAGTAGCTGTGAACTGTTAGTCAACGAACTCGCTACCCGGAAGCTGCAGGGTACTGTACCTTCTTGATCAGATCTTTCGCCTCAGAGCTGACGTACGGCGGTACTGTCATTTCTCCTCTTGCTATTCTTCTCTGCGTCATGACAGGAGTATCCTCGAAGGGTGCCTCGCCACACAGGAATTCATACATCAGAACACCCAAACTCCACAAGTCGACCTTTTCGTCGTAGTAGTTCTCTTGGCTGCCTGGCTTCAACATCTCCGGTGGCAGATAGTCGAGCGTGCCGCACATTGTGTTTCGTCTGTTATTCGGTGCATGAACAGACCAGCCAAAGTCTGAAACCTTGATCTCACCGTGAAGGCCGACCAGGATGTTCTCGGGCTTGATATCGCGATGCATGATGTGCTTTCCATGGAGATATTGCAGCGCTGCCGTCATCTGCGCGATGTACTGTGCCGCCCGCCACTCCGGGAACTTCTGCGCTTTCCGGAGGTGCTTGTATAGTTCACCCTGCCCGGCGAATTCGAGTATCAGGAATATCCGCTTGCTGTCGTGGAAGTGACCAAAGAGACGGAGAATGTTAGGATGCGCCAGATTCGACTGGATCTCAATCTCGCGACGAAGCTGCTTCTCCACCTTGCCTTGCTGTAGCTCAGACTTGTGCAGAACCTTCAATGCGCATACGAAGCCGCTGGATTTCTCTTTCGCGAGGTATACGCGGCCGAACTTGCCCTTTCCTAATGGCTTTCCGATCTCAAACATGCCCAGATGCCAGTCTTTTGGTGCGGCCTTTGCTGCCGCAGGTTGCGAGCCAGATAGTCTTTCTGATGCCAGCACAACGCTCTCATTCGATGGTCGAGAGGCCACAGAGCCATTCAATCTTAGCTGTGCTACTCTTGTCGGCGACGCAGTTTGGATGTTTGAGTCGCGCCATTGTGCATTCTGCGATGGTAAGGTGACTTTGGTCTTTGTCGGTCCAGTTGTTGCGGCATTCGTTTGGCTAGAGCTTTGTACTGCGAGTTTGAGGAGATTCATGCGCGCTGTGTTGGAGCCGAGTTGTGACGCGGTACCGAGTCCAGATATCGAGACTTTCGAGGAAAGAGAAGTCTATCCCGGGAGTCAGTCGTTGTTTTCGATTGAAAGAAGTGTTCCGCTCACCTTCGGCTTCGCGTAGCCAGTGTGTCCCGAAGGCTGCTCATTCTCGTCGTTGACGGACAAATGCGACAGCGCCGCTTCCAATGTCTTTGCGTTCATTGTGTGTGCACTAGAGTGTTCTGTCTGTAGTTGTTCTGTAATTGTGCTCGATTTTCGACACCGCAATAACAAGGCCGTCGTTCAGGGCAACAAAGCTGAAATCACGTGCCATGGTCTGTCCACTCTAACGTCTATACCGAGCGGTGCGCTTCATGAGCTCGTCAATTTGATGCCCTGGAGTGATGATGTGCCTTCTATAGCATCGCTCGTGACAAAAGCACAAGGATCTCCTGCAATAGCTTGAGATGAGTGCGGCGTTTGCCACACCGAGCAGTCGCGACGACTCCGCTGAAGCCAGGGTACTCTACCAGAAGGGCTTCAGCATCTCTGCACAGAAGCTGCCAATTCTCAGAGCCGGACCTATTGATGAGATGACGAAAAAGCTCGCCATAGCGCCTCCTGAGATGATCTTCGGTGACAACTTCATCTCAGTTGAGCACCCGAAGAGTGGATGGTATATTCACTTCAACGCATTCGATGCTCTGGATCGAGTAGACAAGACTGGAGAGTCCATGCTACAAGTGGCACACTCAGCAGAGTGGCAGAAAAGTCGGTGTGTAATGTACCCACGATCTTGCTGTAGTCCTATACAATTTAGACAACAGGCTTCGACTGCAAGTATCAACACAATTAACACATCCCAAGCGAACACCACCATCAAGGCATTAAAGACGTGATCAAGCCCTTCGACTGGTCCTATAGCACCGACTACCGTGGCAGCACTTCCGCCTCCCCAGCACCCACATTTGCCACCACCAACACGCACACCATTCCTCTTCACCTCCTCACTCGTCCCGATCCCATCCTCTTCTTCGAGCAGCTCATCCTATATGAGGACGAGCTGGCCGACAATGGCACGACCGAGCTCTCGCTTCGCATACGGGTGATGCCTGACCGTTTGCTCCTCCTCTCACGCTTCTTCCTGCGCCTGGACGATGTCGTGTTTCGTATCAGAGACACACGAGTGTTTGTTGAGTTCGCGACAGGGGAGGTCATCAGAGAGTATACGGCTCGGGAGGAGGCCTTTGAGACGGTCAGGCGGAAGCTAGTGGAGGGAAGGGAGGATGTCACAGCGGGAATGAGGGATCCAAATAGGTTAGTCGAGCTGCTGCCGATAGTGAAGAAGATCACGGATAGAGTGGTATTACTTTGAAGCACACGTGTGGGCGTCACCACTGGCGCCAGAGTAAAGCAGACTGCGAACATGGTTGCAAGTATTCCCGGCGAGTCACGCCCAGCAGAGTCTTTCGCTAAGACGGTACGAAAGACCGCATTCTCCGTCGCAGCAGAAGCAGAGACGATGGAGTTACAGGACGTGTATTGACAAGAAGTATGTACTGGCACAGCTACAGGTCTGTCTCAGCTACGTATCAATGTCAGCTGCTGGATCGACACAGAAGGGTGAAGTCCCGAGACCGGCATTCGGCCGCGAACTGTTCGGCGACAAGAGCAAGCAACGAAGTTGCAAGACCACAGGCAATCTGACGGGTACCAGGAAGCGATACATTAGGGTCTCAAGTTGAGGAGACGTACTATAGTGAGCGGCAGGAACGCCATTGTACATAAGGAAAAGAGAGAGGGTATCATATATGCGTCAGCCCAGACGCGCCTTAACGAAGCTCAAAACACATCCAACGCCCTTCTTCAACCTTAACACGCATGCCTGTGCACGACTGACCATCAACGCCACGGCGAGCTGTCACCACCGACATCAGCACTCTCAAACTCCAGCTCCCACTGATCAACCTGCTCGAACTTCTTGCGCACATTCTTCAGTTCCCCGCCCTGCACTTGACCGTTTGCAGTGACGATAGTGACATCGGCGTCGTCTTCCTGCTCCTCGTCCACGTTCGCGTCCTCTCCGTCATTCTCCTGCTCACTGCGGCTCTGCCGAGCATATGTCTTGCTGACCCGCCCGCTCGGCGCTTTTGCAGGAGACTGCTTCGCTCGTGCTTGCTTCGTGGTGGCTGTTTTGGTCATCAAGATGCGTCCGGCGGCCTTGCCTCGTACAGCTTTAGGTGATTTGAGTGCGCCCGGTTTTGCGCGCGAGGGCTGCGTCTGTTGTGCACGTCGTCTTGGTCTGGACAGCTCGTCCTCTTCTTCGTCGATCTCTTCGTCTTCATTGCTAAGTTCTGTGGATGAGCTGTGTATGTCGAACGTGTCGCGTGTTCGTGCGGTCTTATCGACCTTGCGTTTAGGTAAGAGTGCTTGTAATGCGGCAGTAGTGACCGCGACGACCTTCTCACGCTTGGAACCTTTTCGAGTTGCTGTCGTGGCTTTGGTTTTCTGATTTTGCGCTTGCTGTGCTTGAGTGTTTATAGGTGAAGATGGCGGTGTAGAGTGTGGAGAGCTTGCTTCAATGATTGACGAGGAGGAGTGAGCGATTGGAAGAACGAGTTTTGCGGTGGATTTCTGACCACGCACACGTCCGGGTCTGCGCGGTCTGGTGTTCTTGCGAGGAGATGGTAGAGCGTCAGACTGCGGGTTGTCTTCGACTGGCGGAGAAGAACGCGCTGCTTTGTGGCTTGCAGAATCATCCGGACTCAACTCGTCTGTTGGAACCCTTGGGATGTTGGCCCTCTCTGGAAGACTGGCTGGATCTGAGGGGAGATGGTTTCGATCATGGCGGTCATCCACCGGTGTGCCGAGAATTGACGAGGGAACCACTTCCTCTGCATCAGGTCCCAGCGCTGAAGCTTTACGCTTGCGCGAACTCGACGACACCACTGGTGGAATATCTTCGTCATATAAGCCTTCATCATCTTGTACCTTGCTTTGATCTGCCGGTTGCGCAGTAGTTGTGGTTATGTCAGCTAGCAGATCTGTTTCGTCCCCGAACGTGAGGTCTTCGTCGTCTGATCCAAGGACTCCAACGCTTTGTTGGACCATACGAAGGATGCTAGGCTGTCGTGGCTGTTTTCGAAAATTTGTAAGGAACGAAGGTGTCGCTTGGATCCTGGCTATAGAGGCTGGCGCTTGCGCATAGAGTGGCGGAGACGAGGGGAGATGTTCTTCGCGTTCTGCTTGTGACTCGAGTGCTGTAAGTCCAGATGCATGTCTTGACAGTCTCCTCGACGAGACGCGTCGCACGACATCCGCAGCTTTCTCCTTCAGTCTCTTACTTCGTCCTCCCGTGTTTGATGCATCCAGATTTCCTGCCTCCGTCGCGTTCGTCGCCGACTCGTCCTGTTCCAATCTCACAAGCACTTCCTCGGGTGTTGCTTGCACCAGCGTCTCGATCACTGCCTCTCCGCCTGCTTCGAGATCTTCCCCGCCGGACACGTCATCTTGCGCTCCAGTCTCACTTTCCTGGTCTTGTGGCGCAGAAGTCTTCTTCACGTTAGGTATTTTCTTGCTGAGAGTGCGCTTGATACGCGAGCCGAGTCTTGTCTGCCTTGGAAGTTCGTCGCCACTTGCAGTCATTGGTGCTTCGTCATTGACAGGTCCATTGACGGTCAAACCGCTCTTTATGCTCGTTGTAGAGTGGTGTCGCGCAACTGGCGCAGGTCGCGCAGTCACGATCTTCTTCGGTCTTGGGCGTGGCATGTTGGCAGTGTACAAGGCACAGTAAATATAATGATGTAAGTCGTTGTAAGAAGAACGAAGGTGTTGCACACGATGAGCTCCGCAGCCGTTGGGTAGAACGCGTTGGACGAGCTCGGGTGGTCACGTGAAAAGCTCGAGCTCGACGACCATTATCCTCATGCATCCACTGCAGCCTGCTATAGAAATCTACACTGGAGTTGGGAAGAGAAGAATGGACAGCGAGGTAATCACGAACGCCACCGCTATGCTAGAGCGGATATTGTATATGTGCATCTCCTAAATCTTACAGCTCCTTCTTGGTCTCGATAGGGTGCCCGCTAGCTTCACCAGGGCCAAGCAGCTTATGGAATACCCATTCAACACCTTCCTCCACGGGCTTATCGAACATGAACGGTCTGCACAGAGTATTAGCATAGATCTGCTGCAGTATTGGAAACTCAACTCACAATGCTGGTACAGCCGCTAGGCCTAAACCAATAGGAGCCCATGTCCTGATGTTCTTGTTTGCTGAATTTTTGAAAGCTCTCCCTGAGTACTTCACTATCGAGTGTATCGTGAACGCTGGCAGACCCATAGATGCTATTGACTGGAAGATGGCTCTTTGTACTGCTACTGTTCGGTAGTCGTCAATCGCCGCGACCTTGCCCGGCTTTGGCAAGTCCTGCACTGCTGCCACGAGAGTTGTCTGACCCGGAGGCGTCGGCCCTTGTGGTGCACCATCTGTGTGTGATTCGGTAGGATTTAAGACTTTCTGGTTTCGGAGGTATGCTTTGTATCCTTCATGTGCAACATCTCCTGTGAGATAGAGCCACGAAACGGCGTATGCGCCGCGAATGAGATATGGATGGGCGACCGGACGAAATGACTCCCCTATGTCCGAAGTGTAGGCGACGTAGCGTTGTGCGGTGATGAGGATGGTGCGGACACGAGAAGCGTATGCGGCGAAACGTAGATCTGAGTCGGTGGTAGGTGGCGCACTGTACACATCGTCAGAACAGGATCCTATGTAGCGCCCTGCATCTCTCCAACGTACTTGCCATCCAGCACGGTAGTGCGCCAATACTTCTCGTCATCTTCCAAGGTCTCTGTCAAAGAAGCAGGTAGTTTTGACTTCTTGTATGGCTGGTTCAGATCCGGCCTTGGCTCATTTCGCTCGTGAGGAATATCATCAAACTTGTCCACCTTCTCGTTGTCTTTTACCATGGCGTTGGTATTACGTGGTGGCTGTGTTGAATACAAAAGTTGGCACACGAGCAAGCAAGCAAGCAGGACGGGACGGCACGGAATCTTATGTCATTTGTGTTTGTGGAGATGACGGAGTTTATGCCCGACAGGGGAATGCTTGTGATTGGGCGCGGCAGGCACTACAGAAAGAATAGAATGGATATATGGTGTACTAAGGAAATGCTGATATCGATTGAAACCCATTGAATAATTGACAGCCCGTTCTCAAGCATCCAAATGAGCTCCGCAACGGTTCCGCCTTCAGTCTCGGTATGTTTAACAACTCTATAAAACATGTTAGCTTCAGTATTTCAATAGCAAAAGAGAGTCTCTTTACCTTTCCTTTGTCGGTGCCCTTCATGATCACATTGTAGGATGGGTTGATGTAGAAAGCCTGTCCGTTAAAGTCACCAGCCCACTGCTCCTGGCAGTAGCTGTAGACAAAGTGTGCGTTTGTTCCTAGAGTGAGGCAAGGAATTTCGACCTCGTTAGGGGTGTCGTTGCACATCAGGATAGAGCTATCGTATGAGCAGGAAAAGCGTCCACAGGAGTGGCCGTCAGCAGCACACCAGCCATTTCCAAAATGTTGGGTGATGTAGTCTGCATTATTCTTCTCAGCGTTTTGGTTCGCGCGCGGGAAGAAGTTGGAGTCACAGATCTGATTGACACGGTTGCTGCGCTTCTCCAGGTGTCCGTGCTCCTGGACATGGTGTTCCATGATGGTCGACGCGTTGGCGCCCTCACGTTGCCACCAAGGGTTTTGGGCCTTGATCTGGGCAATAACCTCGTGGTGAGATCCGGTGATGTTTACGAATGGGCCCCCCTTCTCCAGCTGGCCGCGCCATTTGATGGGTGCTTCGGGTTGAGGGAGAGAGCCAGTGGCGGGGACAGCAGCAGCATTGCTGAGAGTGGCGATAGCCAAGATAGTAGAGTAGATGTAGCTGGAAAGCATGTTGGTTGTTGTGGTCACGAAAGTAATGAGTGTGTTTTCCGAATGTGTGTGTCAATAGGTCTTATTGAAGGGATGGAATAAGAGCTTTACATATAAGACGAGCACAACAATATGCGCCATGAGCACAAAGAGAGTGCCATACTGCTTTCAGCATGATTCTTTGTGCTATCCGGATTAGGCAGTATGATAAAGAGAATGTTGCGGCAAATGTGAAAGAGGTCTGTCTAGCTACCGAGACAATACGAGTACGCCCCATCCGCTGCTGATGTGTACGACAGACTAGCAGCAAGCTTGAATAGGAAGTACATCGAAGAAGTGTGTTGATTCAGGGGGAATTCCTGTTGCAAAGGTCCGCATTCCTCACACAACCCGCATGCGGCTTGCCACTGTGGGTTGTCTGCACTTCCATTGGCTGCATTCACCAATAGTCATCGGCGAGAGCTCACTTCATGCAACACGATAGGGCACGAAAAAATATTCATGTTTGATGCTTTACTCACACACCCTGTATTCTTGCCACTCATGTACCGCTAAGACGAAATCTCAACGCATTGCACCGTGACTTTACACATACACAACATAGAAAGGGAAAAGTGCTTCAGCGGGATACTGTAGAGAGAGAGAGGGGGGGAGAGTGTGTGTGTCCAGTGGTAAATATGGCTTGAGGTTGAGGATGGAGACGAAGTAAGAACGGAACCTATCCATGAAAAGGGGCCATGTCCGTTTCCGGCCTGCATTGAACGACAGGAAGAAGACAACCTCGAACAGCTATACTTGCACCGCAGTGAAGCACTTCCAAACCAACACCTTCACGCTCAGACACTCCTCACTACCGCCAAGATGGTTGCCATGTACACTATTGCCGGCCGACAAGTCGGGTCCCACGTCGTACGTCCTCTCATCTTCACAAGGACACTTTCCACACCCGGATCAGCCAGAGCATCAGCAAGAGCCAGGACTCTTGTCTGCACCGTTACTGCTCTGCCGATGGCTCGCAATATATGAGACTCAAACTTAAAGAACAAAGGAACTCGCTAACACATGTATGCAACCACTGTAGCTCGCCATGCTCACCCTCGGAGTCACTTTCAGCGGAGCCGCACTCGCCATGCGCGGCGGCGAGACCTCAAAGAAGCAGGGTCCTCCGATTAACGCGACAAGCAAGGAGGAGGAGAACTTTATCAAGTATGTTTTTCAAGATCTTTGTACAAGAATTCAATGGATATGGACAAGCGCGCGGTCTGGACTGTTGGGTACCACAAGGACGCGAGGACGTTGAACACAGGCGATGGAACAACAAGATGCAGGACAAGATGCTGACATGTGTTGTTTAGTGAATTCTTGAAGCAGGCAGAGGCGGAGTCATCGAGCTCGGCCTCGACAGCGAAGCACTGAAGGGATGGTCGCGGACGGAAGGAAGGAATAGGAGTGGATGAGTGTTTTCGAGGCAGATTTGTACAAAATGCAACATAGACGAGGAAGGAAGCCATGACAATCTGGCAAATACAGCTCTGGAACCACATCTTGGCAATCTCTCAGCGTTTGTTAGGTGATGTTCTATGCTTTTGCATCTCCAAACAGATCCTTCTCGACCATAGCTCTACATATTGGGTGGTAGAAGTCGCTGTGCTGCTTGAACGTCTTGATTGCCAGATCCCTATCAACCTTGACCAAGTGCCTGTACAACGGCCGCACGAACTTCATCCTGCCGACTGTGCCCAATAACTCTGCTGCAGGCTGACACACGCTCTTCTCACCGGCCTTGAGGCCGAGCACGAAGAACCGACTGCTGAGTTCCACATTCCGAGAAGTGCCGAAGTGATATGCAGAGTCCATAAGTGGGATGAGTGACGGGTGTAATGGCGCCGATAATGTCTGCAACGATTCGAGGAACACGACTGACTGATTAGACACCCACGACTTGATGTCTTCTGCTGATGGTTCGAAGCTGGAAGTTGCGCATGAATCTTTGGCCTTCGACAGGTCTTCCCATTTCGAGGCGAGAGCGTAACATTCATCTACCATTGATGTGTCAAAGTCTGGTTTGGGGGGAAGACCTGGCTTGTATAGAATAGTCTCCCAATCGAGGTCATTGAGTTTCTTCATTGATTCGGCATCCGAGGCGAAGAAGTCTAGAAGGGTAGCTTTGAAGTCGTATGAATCAAGAGACCTGAACTTCCAGGTTGTGAAGTACTGCCGAAGATGTCAGGAGCTGTCTAATAAGACTAAAAGATGCTTATCCTACATGAGGAATGAATTTGTTCCACTTCTCTTTGCCAATCAACTTTTCCAGCGAGTATAAAAAGGTGAATCCTTTTTCGTATGGTATCGTGGAAAAGCAGTCATCAGGGTCGACGTTCTTGAGGTTCGTAACGAGCTTGGTGAACTCATGTTCAGCACCAAACTGGCTGACCGCATCTGCGAATGCTTTCCAGCCGATAATGGCAGAAAAGTCACGGAACTTCTCGCCATGCACGTATGCTTGTATGCGTCGTTCTAGGTATGTTGTCCAGCCTTCGTTTAGCCAGAAGTGTTGCCAATCTGAGTTTGTGACTAGGTTCCCAGACCAGGAGTGAGACAGTTCGTGCGCAACCACGTCGACATTCTGGCGATCACCGGAGATGACGGTAGGCGTGAGAAAGGTATATATCGGGCTACAACAGGTCAGCCATCACGTCGAGGAAAGTGTATCAACTACCTTGATATGACTCACTTCTCCATGCCGCCATATGGAAAGGACGGTGGCAACACAAGCATGTTGTAAGTTCCCCAAGCATAATCATATACGATCGCCTCCGCCGCTTTGATGAAAGTCTCGGTGCCCTCCTCGAGCTCCCACTTCGACGCTTCGAGCATATCCGGGGCCGTCCATACAGTACTTCGTGGGCCTACTGCAGCACTGGCAAGATCTCCAGACGCGATGGCAAACAGGTAGCTGGGCATTGGCACTTTCTGCTTGAAAATATATACTTTCTCGTCACTGCCGTCGACGGGCTCGATGCCAGCCGGTAACCCACTGGCAACTACTGGCAGGAGCGAGCGAAGGCGGAAGTCGAATGTCGATTTATTATCAGGCGTGTCCATACATGGCAGCAGAGATCGGGCATGAATTGCCTGACATTGTGAGAACATGTATGGGTGCTTGCGATTCGACGTTTGAGCAGGTGTCAACCATTGAAGAGCTGTACATCTCTCCGTTGTAGATACTTCAATCTCCACTTGTATCTGCTTGTGATGTGCAATGCTCTGCTCGAGTTTGATCGTGAGCGGACTTCCATATGGCTCTTGTCGCTGAGCAGACAGTTGCCACTTTGCTATCCTCCCGTCAACTTTGACATTCTTAATAACAAGATAGCTCGTATCTAGGACGACCTCGCTCGCTTCATCATGAGTTAGTGGTTCTAAGGTCAAGGTCACAGTGCCTGTCAACCTCTTCTTATCGAAGTCAATATGCAAATCCACAGCAGTGTTGGTCGTCTCAAAGTTCTCATAATTGGACAGTGTGGAAGGATCACGGTGGACTTTGACGTCGTCTTTCCCAGGCTTCGAGCGGCCGACCATTGTGTAAATGTCCTTATGCTTGCTTGACATCAGAACAATGATGCCGTACAATGCTGCAGTAAGCAAGGACGTTCAATGGTCGCAAAGAGGAAGGAGCACGATGTGATACCCGGCTGCTTATTCGGTCGGGCCAGCCTTATGCAAGGTACATGATCATGATCCGCTTCCATTGAATGGAACAATTCCCCTGATTCCTGGGGTAGCTCAAACATCTCCAGCCACTTACATACTTGCGACATCTAGCGCCAGCATTACATCTCGAGCATTAATACCATCCAAGGCACCACATCCGCATCGCCGACTGTTGGGGATCCTGAATCGCCAAAAATCGCATTATGGCTGACCCTGTTGGTCTTGGGTCCCGGCTCCTACTCAATTCATGCTTACAACTCTCTCTAGGTAGTCAATGACAGTTTCGATGCGCCAGCTGCAGATATTGACATGGCTGGAGCCGACGATGAGCTCCAAGTGATTGAAGCCCCGGCCGTTGCTGCAGCGGCAGATGCAGCAAACGATGCAGACGAGGACGAAGACGTAGAAATCGTAGACGACGAGCTTTCCAAACGAGTCACCTTTCTCGAGTAAGCCACAGATGCCGCAGCAACGCACCGAAAGTCGACCTGACATTGGATAGCTATCTCAAGTCGCCGATAGTCGAGCTAGTCATCGGCCAAGAGAGCCAACGAACCACACTCTCTGCGCACCAGGATCTCCTCACACAATCACCATACTTTGAGCAGAAGTGCGCGGACTTCACGGAAGGCGGTGTCAGGCGGATAGTGCTTGGCGAGGATGATGTGGATGTAATGGGCTCGTTTCTGGAATATCTGTACATGGGCGACTACTTTCCCAAGCGCATGGCGGACGGACAGCTAGAAACAGATGCATCGACACCTGCGATCGATGAAGATGGCGACCAATTACTGCGTCACGCACGAATCTATAACCTTGCCGAGAAGTTCTACATGCCCGTATGTTCTGCTCCTCATGCAGTGTCTTGACCGTATCCTAACACAAGACCAGCTGCTCAAACAGCTCGCTCACTCAAAGATTCATCGCACTACGTCCACGGCGCTCGGAGAGATACAGTACGCCCGCTACGTTTACAAGACTACCCTACCCACAGACACTACCATTCGCAAGCCCATTGCTACATTCTGGGCCACGAGATCCCACGTTCTACGTCATGAAGCGGAAGAAGAGTTTCGCGCAATGTGCTTGGAATACCCGCAGTTTGGTTTCGATGTGCTCAGCTTGGTGCTTGACCACAAGGAGCAGAGTGATGGTAGTGCAGGAGGGGTGTCACAGATAGCGACAGTTGGCGTGCCAGTCGCGGATACGCCATCGACGACGAGGGGGAGGAAGAGGGCGAGAGGGGCGTTTTAGGTTGCTGTGGTGATCAGACGGCATAGTTTAGTGCCGGCTGTGTGGTGTATAGGAGCAAAAATGGCACAAGACGGACATGAATATAGAGAAGGAAGGGATGGGCACACACTCTATACTGTTAAAAGTGTCGATTTT
>Ga0058698_10000843_pt1 | contig 15426 bp, 14 predicted proteins | sample AgamicAsSfe_FD_67288 | JGI IMG/M metagenome (GOLD analysis project Ga0058698, IMG submission 67288) | Agave microbial communities from Guanajuato, Mexico - As.Sf.e | ecosystem: Host-associated > Plants > Phyllosphere > Phylloplane/Leaf | place: Guanajuato, Mexico | collected 2012-05-30
CCGTCACCCTCTCAACCTCCCTCCCCTCGCCAACAATAATCTACCTCCCTGGCCCCACGCCCAGCAATCACGGCACGCCCGTCATGCCCTCTTCTTCGTCCTTGTTGACCTCGTCCCTTGTCCAGGGCAAGTCTGGATATTCGGAGCCCCTTTTTACGATCGCGACGACCTTTCCGACTGGGTTCTTCGCCTCACTCGCGGGCATCACGTCCTGCTCGACGGATGTCCAGCCCAGCGAGACGACGTTCTTCGATGTCGCAGGGACGACGGAGTTTGTCCTCTCCTTGGGATGCGGGACTACGCCGTTTGATCCTTTCAACACTCCCGCCGCCACTGCCACAGGTACTGGGAGCGTCAAAACAACTCCGTTGAACTGCTATCCAGGCTACGGCTTCCCGGCCTCCGCCTCCCACTCCATCTCCATCTGCTGTCCCCCAGGCGGCTGGAGCACCACGACGCTCGGACCGGCGGAAAGTGATTTCCCCAATCTGTACTGCGTGACCAGTGTTACTGTCGCGGCGGCTTCTACAACTCCTGCCAGAACACCCAGTACACCCAGCACGTCTTTGACATCCTACCTCCCCTCCGCAACAGGCATCTCCGGCATCTCCGCCATTTCCGCCGCTTCGTCGCAAGTCATCGCTCGAAGGCAGTACGGGGGTAGCGCGTCGACGACGCCGCCGGGGGTGAGTGTGGTGACGGCGGAGTTTGTGTATGTCAAAGCTGCGACGACGACGGTGGGGGCGGGTTCGAGCTCAGCCTCAGCCTCAGCCTCAGCCTCTGATTTAGGCTCAGGGTCAAGCTCTGGCACGGTCGTGGGAGGAGGACCGATTGGGAGTCCTGTGCAGGCGCCGACGTCGTCGCTGATGAGCGGTGGTGCGAGTGGAAGTGGAAGTAGCGGTGGCGCAGGTGCAAGTGGAAGTGGAAGTGCGAGCACGTCCGCGACGGTTTTGGTAGGCACGGCAACTGGTGTGGGAGGTGTGACAACGGGAGCTAGTTCGAGTGCGGGCGCGAGTGCGACTGCGACGGTGCATTCGGCGGGCGCGGCGGGACGTGTAGATGGGTTCGGACTGGGTTGGCGGGTCGTGGGTGTGCTGGTGGCTGCTGGTTTGGCGCTGGTGGTGGTGGGGTTGTTATGAGTGTCATGGATATAGGCGTCGATGGTGGTGCTGGAGTTTGGAACATGAAATACGAATGTGATTGACTGGATGTACGCCCTCATTCACCAAACTTGCAAGTTCATGTAAAGACACAATGGCCTTTTGGATACTCTCCGATCCTTCTTATTAGATCATGTCGTCAACACCTTGTAGCCCGCCCACAATCACGCCTCCTTACTCATCCCGGGCGAATGAGCGAACGGACGAGGTAGTCTTGAAGCAGCAGGAGCTCGATACATTCGCTTCTGAGCGAGTGGAGATACCGCTTCAGCCCTCTCATTCCGCGATATCCAGCGCTATCAGTAGTACTCCAAGCACGACCGAGACGTGATCGCAATGTGCTGGCATTCAGGTCATGAGGCGAAAGTGTGCTATATTCGTTCCTGCCCGCAGCGGTAACTATGTATCGCCAACAAACGAACACAAGGACCGAGCTAGACTGTCAGTATCGCAGGCTCGCAGCACGTCAGCTTCAGTAGCGGGAAGCAAGACTGAAGGCTGTGGCTGTGGCTGTGGCTGCAGACATCGGCTTTCAGACATGAACAAGCTTGACCTCTAGACTCATCGAACTGTTGCAGCCGGTTCCCACTGGCATGAAGAAGCATGGTGTCCGGACCTCGGCGGACAATTTAAAAATGTTTCGCTTGGATTAAATTAGACTATATTGAGTAATGTTCGTGCTATGGACAGTTCGTCTTATACCTTAGGGTTTCGTTCTCATAGAGTGATAATGGTGGTCACGTGAAACCTTCCTTTTCCTCCTTTTCCTCCTCCTCCTCCATCGCCCTCCTCCTCCTCCTCCTCCTCCTCCCCTTCTCACCTCACGTAAACGTGTTAACCCCACCCGCCCACTCCGTAAACAGCTCCAACGGGAACCTCTCCCCAATAACCTGATATCCCGCCTCATTCGGATGCAGATAATCCCCCGAGTTATAAATCGGGTTCAACATGCTATGATTGCTGGGGTCCCTCAACCACTCGTCAAAGTCAATCACCGCGTCAAACGTGCCGGAATTGCGGATGAATTCGTTGACGCGGTCGCGGAGGGCGAGATATAACGGTTTCGAATACGCCTGGATGGTGGAGTTGGGCGCGCCGAAGGGGGTGATGGTTGCGCCGAATACTGAGCTTGCTGTTAATATTGTGGGAGTGGATAGGGGCGGAAGGGAGGGTTTACCTGGGATGTTGAACGTATGCATGCGCGTGACCATCTGTTTGTACGCTTGCGTCAGGCGTTGATAGACGACTGTGGCGTTGTACTCTGTTAGGTCTCCGGTGCCAATATCGTTGACCTGAGAGTGTGTCAGCATCCCTTTCTCTCCCCTTCTTTCCAACATCAAGCAACTCACCCCCTCGAAAATCATCGCGAATCTCGTCCCCGGCTGCGCGATGACGTCCCTCTCAACCCTACTCAACGCATTCGGTCCGTTCCCATCCGTCAACACCCTATTCCCCCCGGCACCCTGATTGATAACCGCAATATTGCTCGTGGCGCTGGTATTCTGCATCGCCGCCAACACATTGTCCGGCCATCTGTTATTACCATTATTCCAGCTTCCGCGTCCGTCCGTGATACTATCGCCGATGATCACAAAGCTGGAGGCTTCGGCGGGGGCCCACGTCTCCAACGCCTCAATGAACCACCAATGCTGCTGCGTCACCGCGTCCGCGCCCGTGATGTTCTTCGCATTGATCTGGTTTCCCGTGCCGTACCAGCTGTTCACCCTGCTGCCCGGGTGCCCCGTGATGTAGTTGCTCGCTTGGCCGTTCTGAAGGTAAATGGAAATGGCGAGTTCAGACTGCGGGGCGATGTGGAAGTTCAGTGGATCCGAGACGGCAAGCCCTTGGTCGGGGATCGTGATGGACCGGTTCCCGCTGAAGGTGACGTGTTGGATGGTCGAGGTCTGGATCAACGATGAGCCTGTGCCCGGAGGGTAGGCAGGGCCGGCTAGGGTACCGTTGAGCGTTGCCGCCGGTACATCCGCATCAGGAAGTGGTAGTCTGCATATGTCAGGTCTGCGCTCGTGTAGTGAGGTAGGAGAAGGTGGAAACATAGAACATACGCAATCGTCACAGCAGTAATAGGCAGATTATTCAATCCAAACCGATTACTCAACCTCAATCTGATCTGATCGCCGCCAATGCTGGTGTGGATCGTCATTCGGATGGTCGTATCATTGAAGACGAGGTTCGTCTGATTATAGGGTGGCGAGGATGGCGGCAGGTTGGCGAATTCGACGAGTTGCGGCATGCTGCCCCAGGTGTCGACCCAGTGGTAGCCTGTCGTGCCGAGTGCTTGGGTGACATTTTGGGCAGAGACGAGAGAGGCGAGGGCTGCGAGCAGGGTGGTGAAGAGGGTACGGCCGGCCATTGCTGGGGGTTGAGGTGGACGGACGGTTGAGAGTGGTGGTGGTGGTGGTGTCAAAGGTAGCCAGGAGGAGAACTCAATCTGTTTATGTATGATTCGGTCAGATCTTAGACTAGCAAATCCAATGGATGATGCACAGACGATCAGGCTGTTTCAATGAGGCTCTCACAAGTGTGCGAGAGCGAGCTGTAGCTGTAGAAGGAGAGATTGAAGCATCGTGGCATTTCCTCCTGCGAGTCATCACAATCCTCTTTCCTCCTTCCTTCCCTCCGCACATCCGCATTCAGCCAGCTCACTCAGCATATCAATTCCATGACATTCGAGCTTCTTCTGCGCGGCTGTTCCTGAGAAGTGTTCCAAGTGTTTCATTCCCCCACGTCTATGGCTCGAGCCACACACGTCATCATGACAAGGCGGGGTCAAGCACCAACGGCGTGCGGAGAAAGACAGGACCTGCCATATGGCTAAATTGCTTAGGATGAATCTACAATACCTCACTATTCACAGACGGCATATGAAAAGGCCCATCTCTTGCCGCCTAGGTTGTACATGTTAGAACAACTCGGGCCATAGACAGGCGGTGAGAGGGGGGTTTCAGGTTTCATATGTTCATGTCATTCATGTCTCGAGGTATCCTATCCTGCCGCTATCCTGGCTATGCTTGTCTTCATAGTGTCATGACCTGTCTGTTCGTCCCTCTTCCCATCTAGTCTACAAATCAGCCAGTTAGCCAGCCAGCAAGGCGGGATATCATTGTCGTAAGTCATTCTTCATCGCCTAGGTCACATCCCATCGACGGCCGTGCCGGGCTCACCATACCCTTTGCATTTCACACATTTCGCCTCAGCCCTTTGCTCCAGCACGTCCAACACCTATATTCACACACCCTCAGCCATCGCCATACCCCATGCCCACAGCTTCTCGAACCTATACAGGCGGTCCCTGACTCCTCCTAATCTCCCTCGCGACCGCATCCTCCAGAATAACAGGCTCATCATCATCCCCATCATCCATCTGCAACCCCAACCCATTCCTTCCCCCCTCTTCCTCCTCCTCCTCCGCCATCTGCTCCCTCGCAAACGCAATCAAATCCGACGCCTGTGACGCCGACCTCGCCGGTAATTGCGACGTGGAAGCTGATGACGATGACGATGCTTGCATCTGACTTGTCTGTCCATACCCTGCGGTCTGTCCGTGATCACGGAACAGGCGCACTGGCGACCTCGTGGGTGATTGCTGTGGTACGCGTGGAGATGGCGACGCACCTTTGTCGAGTATTGGGCCGGCGTAGGGTTCGAGATCTTTGGAGGATGTGGTGAAATGGCTGACGATTGGGGTGTAGCTCTGTGCTGTGCTGACGCTACTGGGATTGCGTTCGTGGCTGGAGGTTGTAGCTGTGGCTGGGATGGAAGTGTCGGCGTTGCTAGTAGTAGCCACAGGGGTCTCCAGATCTGGACTCAGACCGAGCTCCTGCCCTTCACTGCCAGGTGAGAAGCCAGGCAAGTGACCTCCAAGCCCGCTGAGGCCGCCTTCGATGTCACGGAGCAGTCGAACATATTCTTCGGGCACCAGTCCATTCTCACCAGTTTTGGGATCTTGCGCGACGAGCCAGCCTTGCCCGTGGCGGTAGCTGACCCAAAGCACCTGACCTTCGAGGAGAGGCAGCTCATTTTCGTTCTCGCGTGTGAAGTCAAACAGAGCCACGGCCTTGCCATGCATTTCTTCGTCTGGAGAGGCAATATGGAATTGGTAATCGCGAGAGTAGCGTGATTCGTCTTCATCGTCGAATGGTACTGGTGAGTGGGCGGGTGATTCGTCATTGGAGTCAGATTCGCCTCCTACATCGTGATTGTCGTGGGATGGAAAGTATGAGGTTTCAGGCTGATGCGACCGACCGCCATTGTGTGTATGTGTTGTTGATGTCTCGCCAGCATGAGCTGAATCGTGTGTGACTCCACCTGCCTTCGATCGCCTTGAACCTGATCGCTCTTCGATTCGGCCACGCCCTTCAACATCAGAGAAGCCCGACTTGCTCTTTTTGTTCTTTGCAGATCTGACCACCGGACTCAACAGATCTTCATCCTCTTTCCATGGTGGTCCATCCTTGAATCCTGTGCCAGATAGATCTAGATTCGTTGGTGATCCTTCTCCTTGCCCAGGTTCCCCTCGCCATCCATCTTTACGTTTTGTAAGCGTCTTCGTTGATTGCGAAGGTGGAGCTGGCTCATCTTTCGCATGTCCATAATGTAGTTTGTTGGTAAATGCATATGCAAAGTCGCGGACGTTGGCGTGAGGAAGACTGGAGGGACAGACTGGATAGACAGCTGACGGTGGCCGTGATCGTGCAGAAATTGTGGTGGCATGATTTGGTAAAGCAGGACTAGCTCTTGAGTGTGGTGTCGGGATGTGCGGCGGGGTCGCTGCGAGGGCTGGAGAAGGTGCGGATGTGTTCAGTGGTGGTAGGAGTGAGAAGTTTGGGTTTCCAGTTGCGCCTCGTGGTGAGAAGGGTCGCGTGACTGGACCTTGGTCATCTTGCCATGATTCTGGGAGGGTGTGTATTGAGATCGGAGTGACAGTCGAGGAAGATTTAGAGTCCAGCGCCATGACGAGAGAGCGTAACGAGGCCGAAGTTGTTGTTCATGCATGTACTCCGTGGAGCAGAAGAGAATCACTCTGAGGTTGTCGTCCAAGGCCCCCAGTCTAGGAGAGACACCACGCGGTGACCAGAAAGTTGCCGCCCAGAAGCCGTGTGTTGTCGCGCCTGACCTTGACTCCTGCTCTTTCTGCGTGCTGCCTGTCCGCCTTGCCGATTGGACTTTCTTCGAACCAACTTACTTGACGTGTATTGGGAAGCCGTGGCTTCTGTTGATACTGTCGAGTCGATGTGTATATCTGACGATGGTTGGTGGTTGGATGGCCTAGAGGTAGAGTTGAAGAAGTGAAGAAGCGGGGTCGTCAAGTTGTGGTTGAAGCTAGGCGAAGATGAGACGGGATCGACAGATGCTATCGTACCGCTCTTCAGATCTTGTCAGTTGTGTCCAGCTCGAGAAGCGCTGAACGAGGTACTTACCGCGCCGTGAGATGGGAGAAAGCAGCAAGACGAAGTAGCAAGTGATGTAGAGCGAGAGTGAGGCACTGAAACCAGAAGCATAAGGGTGTTTTCTAAACCAACGCGAAACAGCAAATCCTTGTCGGATGCAGAAGCCTGTGATAGGGTGTGATGGGCTGATCTTTATTTAGAAACTTGCAGGGGCCCGCCAGCCTCCTCGAGGACATCAAGGACAGTCCAGCATCTTGCTCGTTCAGATGATTTCCTGGCACGAATTCAACAGTCTCTGTCTACCTAAGTTGATTATGCATGGAAGGACCACGATACTGTACTGCTTGCTGTCATGTTGAGAGAAAATCATCGAGACAACTCCTGGGAAGAGCTGCCGAAGCACGCATGCACGAATCTGAAAATAGCCCTGAAACAACCCCACCTTGTGTAACCGTTTCCTCAGCTAACCCTGCTGAACCTCTGTGTTTCGTCCAGACTGTCCTATAAGTCCCTATCGCCGCGAGAAGGAATGCATTCGCTCAAAACCTTCCATGGACATTCTGCTTTTTGCAATTCCGCAACGTTTGTACACTATGGCAATATCTTCGACGCCGTCTCCGCCTGATCCCTGTATGGCCCCAATGCAATCGGCAACTCTCCCGAATATCCCACGTCCCCCAGTGCATTCTCCAACTGCTTTGCCACTTTGCCAACAAGCTTCGCAATCCATTTATCATTGACCACCGCATCTACCGTCGTACGCTTGATGGAGTGCCTGATATCGTGGGAAACGGCCTTCGTAAAGTCTTTCGTCATGCCTGTAAAGTCTTTCGTAACCCCTTTGATGTCCTTGAGATAGCCCATGTGCAACGCCTTGAAGCGGCCATGGCCGTGAGACTGGCTCTGAGTTGATTCCCTCGAGAGACTCTCATTCTCGTCGAGTCGCTCGTCCAAACTAGCAGTATCGGAATCGGCATCAACAGGCACACTCTTTGGACTCGTGAGACCCGACTTGTCCATCTCAATGAGCTTGGTCGCTTTGACCAGTGCAGCGACAAAGTTAAGAAGTTCCTGGTCTACGACCGCAGGCAAGCGGGCATGCACAGAAAGCTTGCCAGCGGTTTCGTCGCGCTCGAGCTTGCCGAGCTCGTGTTCGGCGAGTACGGTGGCGGGGTGACCATCGGCGTCACGGACAGCAGCTTCGCCAGCGCGGCGGTCGGCTGATGTCGGCAATGGGGGAAGAAGGTGTTCGTGGTGAGGCATGCTGAGAGAAATGTCAGATAGCTGACACGGAAAGTGTTAACATGACTCACAGAAAGGTAGGCACGAAGATCCTGGCATCCGCGCCGCCCAAGCGGACAACTTGCTTCAGTTCTGTGGCTTTCGCGTTGGGCATGGTGCGGTACGCCATGATGTCTAGTCTTAGTCAATTCTGAACCTCAATCATGGCGGATGATCATACATACCTTTAATGTCAAGATATGTCTCAATGTCGTGATCCGTGTTGACTGCCGTCTGAGCATGCCCGTTAATCTGGCCGAGTTGAAACACAAAGGTTGCATCTGTCAGCCATGCAGATACTCTTGCCCACAAGCGACGAAGTTCTGCATCTTGCTCAGGATAGTGCTTAAAGACATGTTGGTGAAGCATGGACTCGACCCATGCACCCGATGCTCCAGCTGTGATAGAGTCTATGGCAACGGGGTGGAAGTAGGTTAGTGGGCACATCATCAGCCTGAACAACAGTGGCAAGCGATGGAGGAAGCGCGAAACGTGAGGTGGCGTCATGGCCTGAATTGTGGTGACCTTTATGGATCTGGTAGAAGGATGTGCAATAGATGACTGATCCTGAAGCCAGGAGCATGTCGCCGACCGGAGAGCGTGCTTGTCTGCAGGATCAATGGTGTCTCCAATGATGCGTGTTGATCCAAGGTAACGCTCGCCAAAGTGGCGTGTCTCAAGTTCATTCTGACCCTGTTTTATTGGGCTGGTGTCTGCAATGTTGCGAAGTGCTTCTTGATACTTCCGCGCTGCGCTTTCATTAGAAGGAGTAAGCGTTTTCGCACTCTTGACTGCGTGGATGGGAGATGAGTCGTCTTTCGGAGGAGAGCCTTCTGTCATATGATCAACCATTGGTACAGCTTGTGCACGACTCGGTAGTGGTGGAGGCGTCTTTTGCCAGGATTGTGAACTCTGCTGTTCTGGTATGTTTGTTGGTGGAGGTTGTCGGTCTGGAAGTGGTGGAGGAGCAGGGCCAAATTTTCGGTCTTGAAGTGGTGGAGGAGCAGGGCCATATACTGACTTCATGGTGGATGTCCGTGACATGACTGGAGAGGGATCGCCAATGAGGGTGTCAACAGATTCAACAGACCTCAATGTCGAGGCCCTCGAGATCGACAATGGTGTCACATCGCCGTTATTCGACAGTGTCGGCACTCGAGAGAATCCTGAACCGCTAGGCTGTCCCATATCAACAGAATTTCGGTGCACACTCCCAGACTCCACGCGATCGATAGCCTTTCCCACTGCTTGCAACATTGGTGTGTCTGTTTCAAACATGACAGGCTCGCCATTGTCATTCCTTGTGGCCGGCGCAAGCTCGCCAAATGTCATCTCGAATAGTCCGCCTTTCAAGTTGCCATAGCAATCGCTGACATGAATCCCTCTGAAGAACTCAATCTTCACCTCATCTGTGACCAGTGCAAGCTCCATGTCGTCACTCAGTTTGATACCCACTTCTACCCCATGAGCAATCACCGTCAAGGTCGAAAACGATATGGTCAAGCCTCGAATCACCATCAACCCGCCCTTCACATCCGGAGTGTCTATCTCGAGTGCAGGTAGGTCAAAGAATGCGATCTTGTCTTCGGTGAAATCCAGAATCTGTAGGACTCGGCGAAGATTGTCCCGCGTGAAATCTGCGACAGCACTGAACTGGAAAAGACAGGAGATCAAGACTGCAGGATAACAACCTATGGCAAACGCGTAGTATAGCAGCCATGACGTGGCCGCGATTGAGTAGGAAATGTTGATCAATCCAAGTAACACCCAAAGATTGACGAAAGGCAAGATGCGGATTCCGTTAGCTGCACCGATGAGAACGGAGGCAGTCAGGACGGGAGCACCACTGAGCAAGTATCGCCAAGGTAAGACTGTCACTGCCAATGCTGTTGCCGCGATCGAGAAAATGTGAGCAGTCGACAGCCATTGGAGGTTTGTGGCTTGCTGCAGCTTCGCAGTCGTCTCCTGGGATGCCATCGTGGCGGATAGAGCACGCGTCACTTGCGCAAGTGGAAGAGAGAGCCAGCAAGCACGCGACTAGTGGATGGAATTGTTGGAGGTCGTCATCTCTCCAGATTTCGGAACGTGTTGTAATTTGAAGCGTGGAAGAAATGACGATTGTTCCATTGGGAACCTTGAATAAATGTCACGTGACTACAAACACACATCTTCATGAACAGCTGGAGCGCATCATTATTATCATGACTTGATCACTACTGTACATTGTCGCCGCCCTACAGCCTGCCTTGCACGCTCTTGGCCACACGCCAAGCTATGTAACCATTCATCAGCCTTTCAACGTCTCACGAATGAACAGCTTTGTGTAGTGTTGAACTGCTTGCGGCGACCTAGAAGTGCGTGATGTCAAAGTTCTCGCCAGAAAAGAATATCAGTGTGTTGGGATTGTTGGCATGAATGACATTGGCTGTTGGGATGACATTGTCGTACCAGTCTGCCCAACTGTACTCGGTGCCGTCAAATGTGGCATTGTCAGTAGGTTCTCGTCGAAGCTCATTGCGCAATGCCATTGAAGTAAGTGCTCTCCACGATTCGACCTTGATCAACCTCAGCTTGGGTATCCGGGAAAGACCTGATTACTCGTATGATTTGCCATGAACGCGAGTCTTCACTTCCGTTACGTGACATTGAAGTAGGTATGACCGAACCAGGCATTACCGTCATCATTGTTATAGCACCACATCACCTTTGACACATCACCTTTGACACATCACCTTTGACACATCACCTTTGACACATGATTGTCGAGACGGATGTAGGTCTGCTGGTTTACACACTCGGCAGCAACAGCGCCGAAAACCTGATGGAGCATTGGAATTTGCGTCCATATGATCGGATTCATGCATACCTCAAGACGTGTTGTGTACAGCGTGAAATGTAAGTTCTTCTTCAAGTTCGCATAAAGCACAATAGTGCCGTTTACAGTCCCATGGGCGTTAAACAAGGTGTTTTGCAAAGCGGAGTCTGAGGATGTCGTCAATTATCTCGATGGCATAGATCAGCCTAATGACGTTCGCCCCAAGACTAGATATCTTGTTGACAATGTTCTCGATACTTTGGTATCAAAGATCGTCTGGCAGCATTATGTCTGCTGCTCCAAGCCAATTGACTTCGATCCACACGTTATTCTTCCTCGATCGACTAACGATTTGACGTCCTGAGGTCTCGAAAGGTGTGTCAGGCCAAGAAGAGGGAGCAGCGATTACCGTTATGGCTGAAGTAGCGAGAATGCAGCACGAAAGTTCATGTTGCCGAGTCTGCTATGTCATAGTCGAGGTCAGAACGAGTTAGAGCACCAAAAAGTACGGTATGCACATCCCAACGCCGACCACGCATTCCTCGTCATTTCTGCTAGGTTGACATGCGTAGTACACAAACATGGGCCGACTTACGAGGGGTGAGCAGATTAGCAGAACTCCATCGCGTTGACACCTTGTCGTGCTTGTAAGTGACCTTGTCGTGCCTTCCTCTTTCTGCATTTCGGACCACTCTACGCCGAGCCGAGAAGCTTGCCCCGCTCGCCAGTAGCAACCCGACCACTTGCCTTCACTAATCGAGTGATTGTGTATCACCGGCAAGACATTAAGGTATTCTACATAGTTGATACTATGAGGGCGCTAGCATGCACGGAGATCAAGTACCAGACTACTGCAATGAGCAGATAGTCCAGAAGAATAGACTCCCTCCACGAGCATATTGGCTTCCGAAAGAGTGTCTCTCACTCAATGGACAGTGGGACTTCAACTATGCATCCTCGCCACGACTGGCGCCTCAGGTGGCCGGAACGATCTTGACGCCTTCAACAGAAGCCTCCGAGTCTTTGTTGGACACCAATCACGAGTGGAAGAAGATCACTGTTCCTGGTCATTGGCAGCTTCAGGGCTACGGTCATCCACACTACACAAACGTTGTATTCCCAATACCTGTATGCCCACCTTTTGTTCCCTCAGAAAACCCGACAGGCAGCTATACAAAGACCTTCCAAGTCCCTTCTAGGTGGACAGAAGGCTCTCAATTGCGACTGAGGTTCGAAGGTGTCGACTCTGCTTTCCAGATCTGGCTCAATGGCGTCGAGATTGGCTACTCACAAGGAAGTCGCAATCCAGCTGAGTTCGATATCACGCATGCTGTGAACAAGGATGACGGAAACATACTGTTTGTTCGTGTTTACCAGTGGAGCGATGGCACGTATATCGAGGACCAGGATCAGTGGTGGCTCTCCGGTATGTTCAGAGATGTCTACTTACTATGTTTTCCCAGCAGTCGTATCGAAGACTTTGAAGTGGTACCACATCTTGATGAAACCTATGATGATGCAGAGCTAAAAATATCCGCCGAAATCTCGAGCGATACACCTTGTGAGCTCAAGGCGGAGTTGTCATATTCTGGAAAAGCTCTGGATAGTGTCAAAAAGAAAGTCTCAGCAGATCAGAAGGAAGTTTTTCTGTCCTTTGACGTAGCATGCCCACACAAATGGACGGCAGAGACTCCAGCGCTGTATGATCTGAAACTGTCATTATGCTCAGGAGATGATATCATCCAAACGATATATCAACGTGTTGGATTCAGGAAGGTCGAGCTGAGGGGCGGCCTGATAACCGTCAATGGCAGGAGGGTTCTGTTGCGTGGAGTCAATCGCCATGATCATCACCCACGATACGGTAGAGCTGTACCGTACGACTTCATGCGGAAAGACCTGCTTTTGATGAAGCAGCACAACGTCAATGCACTTCGCACGTCGCACTACCCGAAGTGAGCACAAACATGAGCTCTGATGATGATGTCGGGCACTGATCGGATCATAGTCATCCACTCTTGTACGACCTTGCAGACGAGCTGGGCTTGTATGTCATGGACGAGGCCGATCTAGAGTGTCACGGCTTCGACACCGCTGTAGCGTGTGGCCTGGTGGACATTCCAGCTCATCTCAGCTACGACGATACAAAAGCTCTCACGTTCGACAAAGCAGCAGACTTCACATCCGATAATCCTACCTGGAAGACAGCTTATCTCGACAGAATGGAGCAGCTTGTGCAGCGAGACAAGAACCACCCTAGTATCATCATCTGGAGCTTGGGCAATGAGGCATTTTATGGCCAGAACCATGCAGCAATGTATGAATATGCCAAAAAGGTCGATCCTTCAAGACTTGTGCATTATGAAGGTGATGCTAAAGCTAAGACTGCTGATATGTACTCGAGAATGTATACCAGTGTCGAGGACCTGATGCATATGGCGCACACTGAAGGCGTGGCGGAGGATGGTACATTTGCAAAGCCAATCGTGCTGTGTGAATATGGACATGCCATGGGAAATGGGCCCGGCTGGCTGATGGAGTACGCTGAAGGTGAGTCGGGTTTTCTACAGAAGACCGAAAGCTAACGTGTAAGCCTTCCGCACTGTTCCCAGATTACAGGGAGGATTCATCTGGGAGTGGGCAAATCATGGCTTGCTCAAAACCGATCAGACTGGAACGTATTACGGCTATGGAGGTGATTTTGGCGATGTGCCAAATGATTCTACCTTTGTGATGGTATATAATCCCTCGCTGGCTCATCTTTCATACGAGCTGACACCTCAACAGGATGGACTGCTATTCTCTGATCATACCCCAAGTCCTGGCCTGGTGAGTAGTGCTAATACCGTAGCAGCACAATCGCTGACAAGGACTTCAAGATTGAACTTAAGAAGACATATGCACCTGTCAGAGGGTGGGTTGAGGAGAATTCTCTTGTCATTCAAAACGAGTATCTGTTCACCGGCCTCGAGCATCTCGCTGTCGACGCGAAGATTGAGGTCTTTGGTGACAGGTGCGTTCCACCGCTATCTTATCAAGTATGTAAGACTGACTGATGTTGATAGCTTGGTTTCGTCCACTGTATTCCCACTGCGCGTTCCCAACATAATCCCTGGCAAGCAGGGCAAGATCTCACTTCCGTCAATACCAGAACACGAGCCGCACGAAGAAGTCTTCATGACTGTGACATTTCGTCAAAGAACATCTACTGCCTGGGCTGACGCTGGGTATGAGGTAGCTTGGATGCAATTTAGACTTGGCGGAAAATTAGCCGCCCATGCCACAACAATTCCTGCCAATATATAAACGTCCAAGCTAAGCCTTGAGCACACTCAACAAGCATACACCATCAGCGGTGCAGAATGGTCTCTTGAGTTCGATAGCGCCACCGGTCTTCTTTCATCCTGGTCTTACAACGATCGTGGTCTCCTCCCTTTACACTCTTGTTCGCCACTGCTCCTCCCAGATTTCTGGCGCGCACCAACGGACAACGATGCAGCGAGCGATGCCAAAGACTGGAAACAGTGGGGTCTCGACACTATGACTTCCTCACTACGATCAATTTCTGTTTCACAAACTCTATCTCACATCACCATCACAACGAGCTCCCGCATGGCACCTCCTATCCTGGCCTGGGCCTTCATCGTCAACACAACCTACCACATCAGTTCCAGCGGCACTATCCGCGTCTCCATGAATATGAAGCCTTCTGGCGCTGCACCGCGCACCGTTCCCCACGTCGGTATCCTTCTACGCCTTGACAGCTCTCTCAATCATGCGTCCTGGTTCGGCCTTGGGCCAGGCGAAGCCTATGCTGACAAGAAAGCCGCTCAGCGTATCGGGCTGTGGAATGCTGATGTCAACGAACTACATACTCCGTACGAAGTGCCGCAAGAAAATCTCAATCGCATGGACACACGATGGCTGCGTATAAGCGACGAACGTGGCGAGGGTGGTATCAAGATCAGAATGGTCGGGTCGGGAGATGAGGAAGAGCAGGAGCATGAGCAAGGACTGTTGGAGTGGGCGCTGTCGAGATATTCGGCGCAGGCTCTGAAGGCCGCGAAGCATCCGTGCGATCTGGTCGGCAAGGAGGAAGATGCGGTGCTGCTCAGACTGGACAAGAAGATGGCGGGTGTTGGTACGGGAGCTTGTGGACCTCGTGAGTACTGTTGGTGCGACGGCGGTGTGTGTGCATGAATTACTACTGATGATCGAGCAGGTATTGGCAAGAAGTACGAGGTTAAGTGTGAAGAGTGGAACTTTGCCTTTTTACTGGAGCCGATGTGAAAGGCATGCTGGCTGAACTCCGTGCGGCGCAGGTCTACTTGTAATTTTGGTCTTGTCCTTGGACATGGAATGTCAACTGGTATTACAATACGCAATGGGACCACAACTCGCTATGCTTAACACGCCATTCTTGCACTTTGTCCATCGGAGTACTTGTCTGTATCTCATACAACAGTGAAGGTGTCATGTCCTGACGCAGTATCGCATGCGTTGACGCGACATCAGACGCGATATCGCATATTACGATGGACCGATCGCTTTTGGATTAAGTATACGCGGTACTGTTTGACACGACGATAAGAACTACGTACGTGTCAACTAGAGTCCAGCCTACTGTCCTAGCACGAAAAGTCGGAATCATCTCGGCAAGACTGTCGTAGGGACTCCAGTCAGACGTGGTATCCTAATACAGGACATTTTCCCCTGCAAGCTTGGACGTCATCAGCCCTGTCAGTACATCACCTATATACCA
>Ga0058698_10000844_pt1 | contig 15396 bp, 17 predicted proteins | sample AgamicAsSfe_FD_67288 | JGI IMG/M metagenome (GOLD analysis project Ga0058698, IMG submission 67288) | Agave microbial communities from Guanajuato, Mexico - As.Sf.e | ecosystem: Host-associated > Plants > Phyllosphere > Phylloplane/Leaf | place: Guanajuato, Mexico | collected 2012-05-30
TCTTCTGGGTGTGACAAAATCTCTTCCCTCACCTTTACCGAGCATCTCTACCTCAGTTACGACGTACTAAAGCTCTCAGCATGCCACCGATACAGACCAATGTCGAGCCATCTGAGGAACTGTGGTTCGCCCTTCGACAAAAACACTATGCCGAACTATATGATTTCCAACAAAAGTCTAAGCAAGCGTACGAGAGAGTCCAACAGAATATAAAGAAGGCAGAAGCGGACCTTTTTGCCAAACACAAGAAGGAGGAAGAAGAATTTTGGACTAAGGCGCGGGCGGCAAGTAAAGACAAGAGCAAGAGTGCAAACAGGTCTGCAGCGTCTAAGACGGGGACTCAAGGTCGAAACAATCGTCAGGAAGCTGCACCACCAACTCGAAAGGCTGCTCCTGAACCCAAACGGACGCAGGCGGTGACCTCGAAAGCGCCTCAGACTTCTACACCTACGCCAGCATATAACACAAAGACCCAAGCACGTCAAAGCAAGAAGAGAAGTGCTGCAGTCACAATTATTGATCTTTGTTCCGACGACGATGAACCGGTAAAGGAACAGAAGAAGCTGGGCCCGCCACCAATTGCGAAAGACCCGATATTGGAATCCCAAAAGAGCGATATTATCGAGACAGCTGTAAGGCGAGAGCATGCTATTCCGTCTGCGAGTCTCGAGTTGTTTGGCAAAAGCGCAAAACAGGTAACTTCGCAAATAGTGAAGACATTTAAGAACGATACTAATCTGTCAAGGGCACGCCACAGCCATCGCTATTCAAGCGCGAACAAGATCTCTCCGCTTCTCAACCCCCAACTCTAGTTAACCCCTCGCCCATTGCTTCACATGATGCTTCGATCGCTGCTCTTTCGACACAGCACGGCTCAATACCTAAAGGGGGTGGCTTTGGTCGTTGGGTTTCAGCGAACCCGTTGCACATGCCAGCTACTCAGACGCAAAAGTCTCTTCAAGGCAGTGCTTGGATATTCGGAGCTCCAGCCTCGGGAACTTTGGATAGCACTTCTGCATGTACATTTTCAGCCGTTTCTACATGGGCTACTCCCACGATTTCTGCTTCAGAGGGCGTACAATTGTCGAGCGGCTTGGCTCCATCAAGATCTCCTCTACATCACCAGTCTGGCAGTTTGCGATCGCAGCAAAGCGTGGACTACAGACAAGGCCAGTCACTGATGCCTCAAGAGTCGGCATTCCACAGGCTTCCGCTGGATGAAGCCGACACTTTGAAGGGCTCAGATGCACATTCACAAGATGAGCACAAGGGCAAGCCTATTTCCCAGCCACTGGGGCCAAGTGCTGAAGATACGTTGATGCATGAACCTCCCCGAAGTAAGTTGTACTTTGCTCCACGTCTCATTCTGTAGCTGATAATCGCATAGCTCCACCAAGGCCACAACAGTACATCCCCAATATGCCTCCACCACCTGGACGGTCCTCTCACACTCCCGACGCACTACCTCAAAGTTCCATGGCTCCTAAGAACACAAGCTTCAGAAGACCTGACTTTCCAGCCAGCGTCACGAAGGACAGCATGCCGGCTGCTAGAAATGTGCGTGCTGGCTCACAAGCTTCAGCTTCAACGTATCGTGCCTCCAGCACAACACAGAGTCAATGTGACTTGTCAGCTACACCTCGAACTTCTGTCTCATCTTTGCGCTCGGGTAGACGAAAGCGAAAGGCAATCGACGTAAGTAGCGATGAGAGTGACTATACTCCGCCATCTGAAGACGATGAGCCTAGGTCTTCCATTGTTATAGAGGAGTTGTACAAGAGCGTGAAGGGTAATGCGGAGAGATTTGGGCCAGTGACAAAGAAGACCAAGTTTCCTCCACCGCCGCCGGCGGCCATAGCCTCAAAAAGCGTGTTCAGCAAAGGCAAGAACGGGTACGGCTTCCAGCCCACGTCAAGACCGAAACCTGAGGTCGACAATCAAGCAGCACTCTCGTTGCCAAATCAACCACAGCACGCATCTATCATGAAGTCTCAGTTGTCTCCACCAACCGCACCGGCACCTGCGTCAAAGACGCCATCAAAGCCCATAGCCACCACACGAGCAGTGCCAGTCTCACGGTCCCCTCGCAAAGCCAAACTTGACGCCTCAGCGAAGATATCCCAACTCAGCGAAACCGAATTGAGAATTCGTAACGACATCGCCGTTGACGAAGCAAATGGATACGAAGCACCTGAAACTGGCGTAGTTGAGCAAGTTAGAGGCAGCATGAGGAGCATGTCCATCACACCCGCTCCTAACAACACAGAAGACCGAGGCATCACTGCAGAGAATGTGGGGATGCTGGCCGACCTTTCAGATACTGAGAGCACTATAGCGGTTCAAAGCACAAAGCACGGCGCGGGATGGAACTCGTGGACTCACTCTCGCATCAACGGCGATAGGAACCTCGCCAAGTTGCGCCCTAATCGTCCGTTAGTACAAGATGAAGACGACGATGACGATGACCCGGATATCAGTAAGTACAGCATCATCGATGGGTTAATTGTGCATGAGGCAGACTTGGAAAGATTGAGACTGACGCAAGAGCAGGACAGGCAGAATCTTATGAAATCAAGAAAGATGGGCGGTGGCAATCGCGCACGTGTAGTGAGCGCGACTGAGATACCATAGCACAGTCCTGTACAGTGGAGTGAGTGAATGACAATGGGGGGACACATGGGAGGAATTTAGGTTAGCGTTGAATTTATTCTAGCTTCGCAAGGACTTTATGCACAGGACGAGAGACTTGAACATTGCATTCTTTGCTTACATCTACGGAGTCGACGTACGATCTGTGCCTATTTGGAATCTTACTGTTGGTCTAAGAATCGAAAATCCTTATCTCCTTACAAGAAGCCGATCATAAGCTGTAACGCGCGTAAACATCGGAGTCGGGGTAACATACTAGTTCGGTAGCCATTCATGCATCTCTTCTCCACTTCCTCGGCCTTTAAGCACTTGACGGCTACGACTAGGCGCCAAACTTGAAAGCATATCCTGTCGCGTGCCCTTTGTGACGTCGTGTTCGCATCCTGCAAACTCCCCGCAGCTCTCGGTTTTAGTTTTACTAATATTGCCTGCTTCCCACATGTCTAGTACGCAAGGTTTGGGAAATGGGGCGGCAATCTTCATCTCTCGTCAGGTCGAGAACGTTCCTCTTCTGGTAGACGAAGCTTGCGCCCCGCAATAACCTAATAAGACTAACTAGCTCTTAGCTCACGAACCAACCACACCAGCCTCGTCAACGGCTTGACGCGCATAAAGAACAAAATGGTTAGTCACGTATAAGTGCAAAGACAAGCTAAAACTAGAAACAAGAATAGTGATTTCAACGGTGCGGTGCTAAGTGCCAACGGTCTGTGATGTTCTCGCCGAACGTTAACAAACAGGTGTGTTAGCGTGATCTTGTGGCTTTAGTACTGTGACTGGCTGACTTTGATTGTCCGAGGGAGCTAGTAGTAGTATTAGGTTTGGTTCGGTTAGTTAGCTAGAGATCTTGGGAGTTCGGTTCTTCTCTTGGTTTGGTGCGGTGTGGTGTGGTGGTGTCGGGGCCGCGGAATCGTTCGATGCATGGGAATGCTACCTTGGTATGCAACAACGGTGGAAGTTGCCGAAGGAAAAAGTCTTATACGTAGAGAAGACGGAATTTAAGACGGAGGATAACATGTTTCACACGACGCCAAAAAGCCTTGGGAGTCAGCGCGAAGGGATGGGATACATGTCATCTTCATGCCCACGAGGTTTGTATTAGTTTTGTCAAAGCAACTAGGCTAATCCCGCATGCTGTCATCTTACCCTCCAAGCTCCATCGCTGCAACTTCGGGGAATATTTTTCAGCTCTAGGGGGGCTTCTGTCAGACTAGCACCGATTTACGAGTTCGGTTTGGCTTTCCGCGCGTACCTCGTCTCGCGTGCCACAACAGTTTGTGGACCCCAACCAGTTGACGCCAACGCCAACGTCCGCTACCACCAAACCAATCCGCAATCAGCCTATACTACCACACCCAACACCGTCGCGTTGCACAACATTGCGCTGCGTCCCTGATCTTGACACTCGGGCCCTGCACCCTCCTTACCCACACCCTTACCCACTCGAAAAGCAATAAACCCATGTTCTTACAACGGCAGTAGTCAGGCACCAGGCACATAACGCGTCGACATGAGTGGTATTCAGCCACGCGAGACCAGGCTCTCCCGGCTTGTCACTGTCCGCCTGCCGCATTTGCGAACGTCTGGGGGAGGGATACCCCCTTGACAAGTGAACCACATCGAACGACACATTCATAATTTTTTATCTCGGGCAATATCACGTTAACCATTGCATGGAAGGGCTTGCGTGCCGTGCCGCTGTAACTTGATCGTGAGTGGCTGACGGACCGTTCGTGTGGGTTCTCTTTTGCGTTCGGTGCTTTGGAAGGATCACAGGCGAACTGCTTGGGTGTCTGGATTTGGGATGGATGCTCCGGAAATCTTGATACACGACGCCCGTTGCACGATGGGTAATTAAATTTCAAGTTTTACCGGGCTATGGAACACAATCCCACCAAAATCACTTAATCACAGGCTGCATATGTTTGTTTTTGAAGTGTCTATTATACGTCCAGGGTAGCAACAGCTAGCCCATCTACCAAATACTAACAAAGCAAGCGCAATATAAACATATTCCGAAGACACAATCATAACCAACAAGACTCCTTCCTCATGCCATAAACGGCGTCCTGAGTCATGCTTTTCAAATGCTTCCATGTCTCTTTTTCCCACAAGCGCCTGAATCCGTTCATACAAAAGCTTACCGATCAACAGGCTATAAACAGAGAGGAAAAGACAGACCGAAAACCGACCGAGCATGTCGCAAGAGATCATAACTTGCAGACGGGTATCAAAGGCACTACTCGAGTGCTCTAGACGGCGGTGCGTGGTCGAGATGTATCGAAAAGAGAGAAACAGTCATCGGCAGATGGACGACGACAGCCTGAAACCCAATACAGCCATGATGAAACATGGGTGTAAGCAACAGCCGGGCCTGTTGCGAAGGATTTGGTACTGTGTCGAAAAAGGGTTGTTGACCCCGGTCGTTCGTAGGGGCTCCCTGCAAGTGCCGAGAAAGTGGGTCAACGGGGCGGCTGCCTGCAACCAGGGCATCCGTTTGGAGCATGTGGCCTGAGACTTCTTAAGGAGAGCCATCGCGCCTCGCCTTCTTGCTCTTCTCGATTCTTTCGTTCCACCGTCTCTTTCCAACACGGGTCTCGAAATGTGGCGCTACTTGGGTCACATCTTGGCCTTGACCCATCATGCTGCTTCGCATCTTATTGCGGTAGGCATCAACTGTTGAAGGTTAGTCGGTTGCTCTTGATTGTGCCAAAGGCATTCACTTACGAGACTTTTGCAGAAACAATGTCCTGCCTGCGAAGACACGGCTCTGGCTCCAACTCATGCGGTAACCAAGATCGTTGAGCGTAATTTCCTTCGACCGCTTCGCCCTCGTGAGACGCGGCTTCGGTACACGAGTCTCGCCATCGAGAGTTGGGACAGGAACAACAGTAGAACCAGCGAGAGGAAAGCTGGGATCGCTTTCCACGTCGGGTTCATCAGCGAAGACCTTGCTGCCACGAGGGCTGGCAGGTGGAGAAGTCATTTGCATAGCAAAGTAGCTGCGAGGGAAGACTGAGTTTGACTTGCGATAAGAGTCGGGCATCTCCTCCATCTTGACAGTGTCGAGAGTAACTCGCACACGAACCCTAGTTCCTCGTTGCGCGTCGTCTACAAGAATGAACTTGCGGCGCTTCGAGTCAGGTAAGTCGCCGAACATGGCTAGCTTTCGCTCTTCTTCGTCTTGCTCTTGCTGCTTTGAGACCGGTACGCCTGCTGCGTGTGATGGAGGCGGAGGGTGGCCCAATCCGTCGTGGATCGGCGGCATGCCACTGGATCCTGCCACGGAGTCGCTCGATGGGAAATTCGGGTAAAAGTTCTGAGCGGGACGCCCGTCGGTAGGTGACTGTTGCCCGTTTGGCGCTTGGTGATGATGAGTGTGCGATTCACCGTAGTCATTGGCTGTACACAAAGAAAGTTAGCTTGCACGTCCGAACATGACTCGACTTGCCATCCTGCGCTGAACCAAATGTGTAACTATAGAGTGTGGGTATATCTGCAAACATGCATGGGCAGTGGTATCGAAGGGGGTATTACATCAAGGAGTGTGTAATGTACATGTAGAAAGAACGACAAGAGGTATCATTTAACAGGCCAACAATCGCGCTTTATCACATCACATCTGGTGAAACATACCGCTAACATCATCCGGTCCTCCGTGGGGCCCTCCAGGTCCGTCATGGTGATGATGCATCTGGGGACCGCCCATGCCCATGTTCGGTTGTCGGGGTGGTGCTGCTAATCCGGCAGAGTTTGGAACACCGGGAGCACCTGGTCCACCTGGTCCAGCCATGTGGTTACCATGTGAAGCCGATTGGGCTTTCCTCGTGGTCATCTTGGCCATTCTTCGTACACGTCGGCTCCTCAATCGAGGATCTTGGTTGCTGTTCCTCCAGCTGTCGACGGCTCGCTGGATGAGCCCACGCTTACCGCGCAAGCATGGGTTCAGTTGCGCTAGTGCCCAACCCACGGTGTTGCACTCAGTCTCGTAGTGAAGGCGGTTGCCCTTGTACTGGTCTTTGGCGCAGCAAGCGCGCGGGTATACACAGTTCTCAGTCTTGAAGTCTTGCGGGAGCTCGTCAACGTTGATAGACTCTACGTCGCAACGAATGGTGTACTCCATCTTGACTCTGTCGCGGGAATACTCAAACGCGATCCATTGTACACCGTTCTGGTCTTGTCGCACAACAAGCGGAGTAGTGGCAGGAATGGGACCAGGCGCAGCATTAGGGTTAACATTGGGTCCTCCGGGAGGGCCAGCGTGCATGTTGGGAGTACCGACGGGAGGACCTTGAGGCGGGGCCTGTGGCGGGCCAAGCCCTGATGGCGGCCGCTGCAACGGGGTCTGCGACATTCGCGACTTTGGACTTCCAGTCATTCCAGGAGTCTGAGGATGCTGCTGTTGATGTTGCTGTTGCTGGTGATGCATCTGCTGGTTCTGCTGGTGGGACATGAGCAGTGTTTGCGACGCCATTGGTTGCTGAGGCGCACTTGAAGGGTGCTGCTGGTAAGGCGACTGTTGAGGTACTGGGGCCGAAGCATATGGCGTGTAGTACATTGACTGAGGCATCTGGCTAGGCGGTTGTCCATAGATTGGGCGGCCGTGCTGGTCGTGCTGTGGAGACTGAACAGATGCTGGTGAGTTTGACTGCGGGGTGTGGTACGAGATGGGTGGATATCCACCGCGATTCATCGTTGCGGCTGCCATGAGCTCTGGGGTTTCTGGGAAAGTTAGATTTCCATTTTCCGCTTGACGGGATATACGACTGGGGCATCCAAGTCGAGACGTCATTAATGCGCACAGCGCATGGACAGACGCGTCGTGATTTGTGTACGAAAAAAACAAAACTTACCTGAGGACGAGTAGTTACTCGGTGCACTGTTAGTGCTGTAGGGACTCTGGTGGTGCTGAGAGTAATAAGGAACCTCTTGTTGCTGTTGAGGCGGCGGGGGACCTTGGATTTGCTGGATGTAGGGAGACTGGTGCTGAGGAGGTCCTTGAGGGTTTGGGTGTTGGGGCGATGGGTAGTGGCCCTGTGCCGGACTCTGTGAAGGTACCGACTGGTGGGGAGAGTCGGGATGGTGCTGGTGTTGATGTTGTTGATGGACTACACCAGGCCTAGGATGGTGGACTGGAAGATGATTTGGCGGTGGCAAGCCCTGCGCCGAGTGGGGATGATGCTAAGAAGAGCAGCCAGTCAGTAAGGCTGATTGGGCAAAGAAAGAAAGATAAAAAAGCAAGCCTCGAGATGGTGCAGCTGTGGTGGTGATCGGGGCAGGGAGGGCAGGTAAGGTGTAGTAGTGGGGGTGCGGGTCGCTGTGGTTGGCTGGGCGGCTAGGGTGTAGCGACGATGTGCTGCAACAGATCGTAGGCGAGGGGCAGGGTCTGGAAAAAGACAGGAAGGTAGGGTATAGTTTATAGGATGGGAAGGGCAGACTAAAGAAAGCAGGGCGGCATTTGGCAACGTTGACAACACAGAGCGGACCAGCGGTGGGAGCGGAAGGCTGCTGGGATGGCAGGGATTCCGCTGCTGGTAGCTTGCGTGACAAGAGGCTTGGGACGGGCTTCAGAGGAGGCAAGGAAAGCTTTGGCAAGTGCGACAGGGGAGGGGGGTTTGGGTAGCAGGGCTGCTTGGCGGGAAGGGCATACCATGTAGGCAGTAACGTGCCGGAGCTGGGGTAACTTGTTGTGTGTGGTCGCGACGTGCAGTGGCTGCTGCAGCATGCAAAAAGCGCGAGGATGAAGCTACGAGCGGCGGTGACGGTTTTAGGGAAAGGGACTTGCGACGCGCAGCTCGAAACTCCAACGGTCGAGGGTGCGGTAGGGCCGAACGAAGGCAGAAGGGAGGGTAGCGAGCGTGTGTGGGATGATGCACGTTGTGGTCGGGCGTGAGGTAGGGGGTGCAAGGAAGCAGAGTCAACTCACCATCTTCTGCGACGCTACAGGCGCCGGGTCTTCCTTATACTTGCGGGCCCTATCTGGGATTTTTGGCTGCGACATTGTTATTATTGCGCGGTGGTAGACGTCGAAGGATCCGGGCAGCGAGGGTCCGGGCGCAGCGGTGGACGAGGGTTGGGGAGCGATGCAGTAGCGTGGCCTGCGCAATTTCACGCGCAGAGCAGGTGGCGCTAGCGACTTGTAGGGAATGGCAGCGAGGAAAGACTGCAAAGGCGGTGGGAGGGCCGAGGGTGGAGTCGGTCGTTAAATCAACCTGGAACAGCCACCTCCCTGCTCTGCTGCACGCTCGGACGGAGCAGCTGTTTCGAGCGCCCAAGCCGCGGATGTGAAGGGGCCGGGATCAGGGATCGCCGGCGGAATCACCCTGGTCGATGTCGTCGTGCTGGTGGGTGCTGCTGCGAGGATGAAGCTGTTGTTTGATCGAGGCGCCGTGTCGTCTCGATGCCCGCAGTCGCGTCCGGTGGAGCACGTGACGCCGAATTTTCTGGCTGGCCGGGTCGAGTCTTTCCAGTTGTCACGACGGTGGGGGCGGCGGTGAGTCGACGATTCACAGTCGCTTTACCGGCAGGCAAGAGCGCCCGCCTAGTGTCTGCTGTCTGCTCTCACTATTCTTGCTCGACGACGCAGCGTCATCGCGCCTGCTCTCCAAGTGCCATCTCGCCCCTGCCTCGCTCGGCTAAATCCTCGAGATGGGCAGTCGCGACCCCGCGGTACCTCCCACCCACCCATGGCATCCTAGCCCAGCCTGCTATAGCTGCGCGCTCGATGCCACCTGCTGTTCCTGCTCTCTTCATTTCGCCCTGATCACAATGTGCTCCGCCCGCTTCTGCTCTGACGCGTCCCTCGAGTCCAATTCACCGCCGCTAGTCGACCGTTTTAGCAGTTGCACCACCCAGCCCAGCGCCCCACCGTCTCGCGCGCCATTGGATAGTGGCGCCGGTCAGAGGACGCCCAAAACGGCTCACCAGCATGTCTTCTTTGTGTCCCAACGTCGCCCGCTGTGACTGGCCGATGCACGCCCGCATGCACCAATCGCCATCGAGCGCTGATCGGCACCGCCATGCCTGAACCTGCTCACGGCCATGCTTCTCGGGAGACGGGTCATGGGCTGCCTGCTCAAATCGCCGCTGATCGGCCCTGGGACGTCGGGTTCGCAACCTCTATGCGGAGCCATGCCACCGAACAAAACTGCTGATGCTCCCTCAGGGGCGCATCGTGGCAGGGCCATCTTCATGCGCGGTGGACCGCGCCAGTCAGCCCTGGGAAAGAATTGCCTGCCTGGCTATTCCAAGTTAAATTGCCCTCATGCTGAGCGCGAGCAACACGCGTCGATAAACTCCGCTACAACATCCGGGCGAATAACCGCTTAGGCGATCGCGATAGCAATACATGTCTGCAGATGCGCCCGAGCCGGCCAGAAGAGCACGTCTCGGTGCATTTACTCCATCGCGTCCGGCGTCAATACAATGCTGTAATGCCGTTCCCTTCTTGGACGTCTCAAGCCTGCTTCTGTGCGCGTCTGCTCGAGTATCACATGCCTACTGAAACGCGAGACGCGACCATCATAAATCCTCTTGCCCTTGAAATCTGGCTGACAGGCTTCGAGAAGATCGTGACGGAAACATCGCGCAGTTCCATGTTGTGAGCAATCCGCTCCCTGTCATGATCGTGGCATGGGACCTGGGCTTGTAAAAGTTCCGAGCGAGGCGTTCGCATTGCGGAGAAACCCTGGGAGCACGCTTGCTGGCCTTGCTCACGACAAGGGAGATAGGTCAGGTACCGAGCGACCATCAACTCTATTCTGACGCCGCCCGCTACATCTCGATACACCACAACACATAGTGTTTGCATCTGTGACGCGCGCTGCGCGCTGCAAGCACGCGCAAATTCTCACTTATATCGTCAGCACGCGCATCTATTACATATTCGGCAGTCCAGATTGTTGACTGCCAACTTTGTGCAAGCCGAACTCTTCCTGAACATGCCCAGGCGGCGCCCCTTCACGCATTGACGGTTGGCCACGCTTGTACTAGTTACACGAGATATGGGTAGACATGTCGATCTTGTCAGCAAAAGAAAAAACCATGCTGTGTTACATCGGGTTGGTCTTGTAACTCCACACGCAATGATTAGCTGTGTGTCTCCACGAACGTTGTGCAAATACGGCTGACGGCGACGTGCATATCGATCAAGGTCAGCTGGGGTGGCTCGTTAAGATTCTCGCGCTTCGCTTGTCGCCAGGTCCTACAACAGACTCCATCTCCGTCCATGCAGTCGCTTCCATGATAACCGTTAAAGGTTAAACATACTCGATATCGCGAGATTGTCATGGTTGTCGCCTTCGCGTGCGGTTATTTGGCTGACAGGTGATCGTCGTAGCCAACCATATTCCGCACACCGTTGTCCACTCGCGGGAAGCAGGGATACATGCCTGGGCAACAACGGTCGACGATCACAAGGGACAAGGTGCGCGACGCTACCGTACATGGATCCGACTCGTCCCGTAAGTCTTTCGCCCACTGCAGAATGGAAGCTGCAGCACACCACCACCACTGAGACTACCGCATGTCCCCGATTCGTCACCTTACGCCTAAGATTAAGGCTGCATACATCTTCCACGATATGCGAAGATAGGCCGCAGGCTTCAAGTCCATCTACCGAAGCTTCACTGCTTATCGACTGACCGGGCAGCGATCGGCAGGTGAGCCCCATCACAACGAGCATTTTTACATTACAAGTTTTCTCCGCTCGCGGCAGCTGTCGTGTGAAATAGGTTAGACAGTCATTAAAGGCCTAGGCCTCCATTTCTTATTGCAGCTCTATCGGCAGATATCAATCACGCCCAAAAGTGCGACCCGATCACTGTCTATCAGATTGTACGATAAGATCTTGATGCTGGGGATGCAAGCTCCAGTTGTCCACCCGGTTGGCAGATCCCCAGGCCCCCTCGACCTTGCTTCCCGCCCTCGAGGGTCGCTGTGCCTCTTGGGTGTGGTTCCGACATTTGTTTTCCGGGGTATCACTTCAGTGGGCACGAGGGATGCATTGTACCGAACACGAACGAGTACGCGCCCAAGATGCCGCAGTGCCACATGTTTCGCAAATTGTGATCGAAGGACTAGACCTTCTCGTCCTCTGCTTTGAAATCGCTATTATTCCAGCCGAGCACTCAGTTGCGAACGTAACTGCATAAGCGGCATTTCTGACAGGCGACAGCTTTCTCGTGATTGGTTCGAGGAGCACTCTCCTTCTGCCGGCTTTTATCATGAGACGGAGTGACCCGTGCCACCCCCGTCGATATCATCGAGCTGCGACAAGGTCCGGCCGGTCTCCCGTACTTTCCCTGTTCTCACCAGGCTTGACGGATGCACTGATTCGAGCGGACACTTGTGGAAAGGATTCGACATGGGCTGATGGGTGCAGCAGCACGTTAGCCGCTGTTTTCCATGATGTCAGTCAGCGCTAGCTCCCGATGTACTGCACCAAGCTGCTTGACGAATTGGCCCGTCTCGGCTTGTCAGCCGTCTAGACCCAGCCCCTTCAATACACAGAGACGCGCCACACCAGCGTACCGTACCCCTCCAAGCACTGGCATGTCGACACATTGTGTAGTTCGAATGCCCACCTGTAATTTTTGAGTCGTAATCCACACAGATCTCCGATAACATGACACGTTCTTTCTAAGACGCGTGACCCTTGCCTACATGGCCTATCTACATATGCGACCCACGATCGCGTTTTCCTAATATAAACTTGGCAATGTGTCAGGAGATCGCCTTCTCGGTGGAATTCTCCATAGCCGGCTGCTGATATCCTGATGCAGATGCGTACTGCTGGCTCTATCTCGGCTCAAATGCGCTCGACCACAAGTTCAACTTCTCCTAGATCGTACTGGTTCACTACCACTGGACACCGACACACTTCACCAAACACGAGTTGTTAGTCGACATGCTGGTCGAGAAATTGCCTCCCAAAGCACCAGTACATGCATCCATATCTAGTCCTAGATAGAGCGGTGCATGAATGCCGTTGCGCTGGAGATTGGGACCAAGCAAAATCGGCCCGTCTGTCAGATGCAGTGGTCTGCCTTACGCTGCAGAAAAAATAACTTTTGAGGCTTGCTTGACTAGAGCTGAGTACGTGCTCCTACCAAAGTGGTACTTGTGATTGGCTCCGGCATGTGTTTCACGATCTTAGCGTCCTTCTAGCGTCCTTCTAGAAGGCTGCATCACCAATGTGCTCGCCCAATGCTCCATGCTTTTTCCAAAACACGAGTCAAGGACTTCGACACAACAGCCTTGCGATCGTGTGTACGTTTGCTCTGTTCATGCGCACTGTCTCCCGTATTGTCATCTCAAGCTGCACTGCAGGGCCTTCGTCATCTCATTTCGGCATTACCGCGTGCTGATGGGGGTACCAACGGATCACGATCTGCGATGTTCCCAAGAGAGCTCGTCTTACACATGTAAAGTGAACAAAGCGCCAGAACCAACCTCCTTTTGCATTTCCTTCACGTCAATCGTATGCTCATCTCCTTGTCGCGCATTCCATTTCCAGACCACTGGATGCAACCACAAACGAAAACCGGAACTACATCCCCATGCGCCACGTGTAGCGTGCAACCGCAAATTGACCCCGAAGATGAGGTTTCACGACCTCGAGCCTAGTACAGCGGCCCCGAAACTTACACAGGAATCTCACACTCAAAAATAGCTTTGGGACCACAACGCAAGAATGATACTCATGTACTCTCGGAATATGCAGAGACATACGTGCCGGTGCAATGCGCATAGTCGTGAGTATATGCGACGCAGTTTTTGCTTCGAATATACCGAGGTTTCATGAAACGTTGACATGTTCGAGAAGATGCTCAAACTGGTGTTTCACAGTCGCGTCCCGCATTGACAGCCGGACGCCTTCAAACTCAAACGATCGGGACTAACATCTTGCCAACGGCCTTGTATTTCATCTAGGATCTGGGAGGCTGGGCTCCCTCGACTTGTTTCAACCTTATCGTACGACTTGGCAATCATGGTCCGGCTGTCGCGCTGGGAGTATCTGGCCAGTCAAAGATGTCATGGCCAATTTCATACAAGCAGCAAGAATATTCTTGGATGTTGTTGGTGGGAGCGCATCAGGCTTGAGATCAGGATTTTTCCATTCATATTACGCAGCACACGCGTGCCGCCGGGAACATTTCCAATGACAACCACACCCAAGACACACTCTTTGACATGCGCAACGGAGAAATGCCCGGCTTGGAGCACTCGCATCGCGCTGCATGAACGTTTCGAGGTGCTCGGTCCGCTTACTGCATTCTCACTGATAAGTCAAGAGAACAGTCATCAGTGACCGCCTCACTTTGGTGAGAACACCGTTGCCGTTCTCAAGCATCTTAGCAGCTTGACAACCTTTGTTGGCTCATACCATCTCCTCATCGTTCCCCACCGTTGGAACAGCCAAAGCCCAAAATACACTGCAGTCTCCATAAGATCTCAACACTCTTACCCTATCGGCCCACCTTCTGACGCGTCACACTGCGGCTTACTGTATACATGATTGCTACCCAAGATCAGCATCGACCTGCCGTTGCTCTAACCGTCCGCCTTGATCCGAAAGAGACCCAGGCTCGTCACGACTGCCCGAAAAACAAGTGAAGCTTGAAGCGAAACGCAAGTGTGCGGGGAACATAGATGAGCTGGCAGTCATCTCGTTGGCTGTGTCCTAGTAGGATGTTCCTGGTCGACGGGGGGAACAAGGCACAGCCAACAACCGGGATTATCAGTGGCCCAAAGTAACTTACTCTGAGGCAAGCCCAGCTTGCGCATTCCACCAGTCACAGGTTGAACATGGGCAGTAAACCGCAAATACGGCACAAGAGTTCCTAGACCTGGTTAGAAACTTTTCTTGCCACAAACTACTGCAGTGCTGAGATGGGGGAGGCACTGTCCTGGGCGTTTCGAACTCACAGACTGCATTGCGGTACACTGGAGGGGAAGCCTTGTCGTTACTATGGTCGGGCTCATCGTCCCGTCATGGACTGACTGATGTGAACAGCTGATGTGTGCAGCCGACAGTCGGATCCGCGACCCTTTCCGGTCAACGACCTTGTGAAGATCAGACTTGTTGGGTCTTGACTAAATTGTGGGCCGCGGAGGTTTACAGTAAGTTAGTCATGCAATGCTTCTCAAGATCGATGACAGATCGCGGACCCTAAGACAATGGAACGGAGGTCCAGTGCGTGTCCATCTGATCCGCACTGGGTCTTGAGATGCTGCATACAACGGTGCCTTGGTCAGATGGTTGACGAGCAAAAACAAAGTTGCCTGTAAAAGAGCACTGGGCTCACATAAAGAACCCTTTTTCCCGTGACTGTCATGACGTATATCTTGCGACCATTCTTGACCTCTATGGCTAGCCATGGCTTGTCACAACGCTGTTCTAACGACCAATATGAGCGGTAAACTTGTTGTGTATTGGAGAACCACAAGGGCGACCAGCCTATTTTGATCCTTTCCTTCCAGACATTACACAGTCATTACAGACAACTTACCTACCTACTAGACAATAACCCCTACCAGCCAAGTCACCCAACCTGCCCCGTTACGCCTCCCCCGTTGTACGAGCAACACCCATCGCATCCCTCTCTCGTCCTCCCAACGCCTTCATCTCAGTTTCAGCGTAGCCTCGCCTTTCAGAGTCGACATCTCGGTGACATGGATACAACAGGGAGACTTTGAAAGGGCAGATACTTGCAGTAGCCATACCAATGTTGCTCTGCGCTACTG
>Ga0058698_10000847_pt1 | contig 15299 bp, 16 predicted proteins | sample AgamicAsSfe_FD_67288 | JGI IMG/M metagenome (GOLD analysis project Ga0058698, IMG submission 67288) | Agave microbial communities from Guanajuato, Mexico - As.Sf.e | ecosystem: Host-associated > Plants > Phyllosphere > Phylloplane/Leaf | place: Guanajuato, Mexico | collected 2012-05-30
ATAACTAGTATTACACTATTTAATATAAGCTGTTTCTTTTTTATTTTTATTTAAACTATATATATATCTACTAAGCTTATTTTAAAAAATAAGATTAAGAAAAGTTTATTAAAAACGCTTAAGCAATTATTACTAGAGTATACTAGAATGCTTTTTAAGTAGTAAATGCTTATAGAGACTAAGCTTAAGTATATATTTCTATAGATTGCTTATATTAGAGTAGCGTAGTATATAAAAGTAAAAATAATTCTAAGATAGTAAGAGTTAAAGGCTATGCTTTGCAGCTAATAGGTTATAATAGCTCTAAGTTATATTTTAAGACGTAGAAGATAATAAAGAGCATAGTTCTAGAGAAATAAAATGCTATACGATTTATAAATTAGTTGTTTAGACAGCGTTAGAGGTAAAGAGAAAAGTATCTAGCTACGCTGTATCTTAACCCTGCTAATTAAGCATTAAAAACAGCCTATTTACAGTAGCTTATAGGCTTTTCCTAATGCAACAATAGCACACGCATTATAATTGCTAAGTCCTAACATGAGTGGCCCCGAGTACCTCCCCACTTGTTGGGGTAACAGTGTGGGTCGAAGTCTTCCTTCGATCGATCCTTCGGCGCTGTGTTTGTAAGCTCGCTCTTGTAGTTAGCCGAAACGCGACAAGACCGCGAACGGATTTGTCACGATATGGTTAGCCTGGCAAGGAGAAGCAGCATTGCAAATCTGATATCTAGTCAGTGTCAACACCATGCAAAGTAAAAGAAATCATTTCGATACGCACAGTGTCCGTCAACGTTGATCATACTCGTACCTACTTTGACGATCTGCAGCTGTTCAGAATCGTTTCAAGATAGCCTACCATGTCATCATCTGATACCGAAACCGTCCTGGTAGTTGGAAGCACAGGCAACATCGGCGTAGCAGCCGTGAAAGGCGCTCTCAACTCAAAACGCAACGTTCTAGCGATCGTCCGAAACCAAGCTTCCGCCGACAAGCTCATCAGACATGTCGGATCATCGCAGGGGATCACCTTTGCAGAAGCCGACATCTCGTCCGACACGGGTGTTCAAAGTGTCGTCGAAAAGGTGCGAGAAGGGCAACTACCAGCCTTCCAGCACGTATACTCTTGCGGTCAGTCCCGATCGACTCGTTTCCATCCTCACATGTCCACTAATCAATTCCTCTCCCCCTTCAGTCGGCGGCGAATACGTTTCCACTCCCCTTACGGAAATCACAACGGAACAACTACGCTACAACTTCAACATTGCCTTTGAGGCGAATTTCTGTAAGCCGCAGTCCTTCCAATGACAAGAGGAGGGGTGGACCTCTGCTTAGCAATCATTCGCAGTCGCCTACCGCGCCACCGTTCCCTATCTCCTTGCTCAGAAGCATCCCACCAGCACCTGGACTCTCTGCACTGGCGCGCAGGGCGAAACTGCCTTCTTTCCTGTACCAGGCATGACGCAAGGCGCCCTGTTTACCATGAGCACGGCCGCAGCCCGCGAGAACGAGAAGACGAATGTACGGTTCAATGAAGTGTATCTTTGCTTTCGGGTCGAGGTTGATGAGCAGGCGGAGAAGCATGGGGTTACGAGCGCATCGGAGTTTGCAAAGGTGTACGAGAATCTATTGGGCGATGAGGAGGTGAGGGGGGCGAGGGTCACGGTGCGGGAGGTGGGTGATGTTGGAAGGTTGGTGTGGCAGAGGAAGTTTTGAGCTGGATGGAAAGAGGAGTTGGGGTTGCAGGATGATGGATATGGGCAGAGTGTATGGGATCTGCTAGCATGGGCCTGGGTGAGAAGTCTACGTAGCGAATATAGATCGACTATGATGTGGCTCTTCTTACATCAATTACGGGCTGAGAGTTCTGACGACATGTAACATGGAGAGTGAGATTCTGTTCACAGGCACTGATGTCTAGAAGAAGGTCAGACAACAGGCATATCTACCACTACTCTCCAGATGTAGAGATCGAATGCAGAAGCAATCCTGCTCATGTACTAAGTTATATTGGTATATCTCAACATGTGTTTCCTTTTAGACAGATCTTTATTGTAGTTCTCCCTTAGCTATGTTACGCACTGGAATACTTCAGGCCCTGGAATATCGTACGGTAGTTGGTTGTAGATGCTGTATACAAGACCAGCATCCTTACTATCATATGCGCCTGGGAAGCTCACCAGGCCCGCCGTCGGCACTGTCGAGCCATCGCCAGTGACCTCTAGCTGGTGGCATCCGGGATAGAACTGCACTCCCCCCTCGTTATACGCGCTGTGCAGCGCAATAATTTCGTGACGCACAAGGTAAAAGCCTGGCCTCAGACATGCTGGAATCGTGTAGTTCACGCCGGCATTTGGTGCGTTGATAAGTGATGTCATACCCCATTGGTTCTTGAGCCACTCTGGGTCGGTGGAATGCAAGCCATCCTCTGCGATCTTGAACCAGGTTGGCGCCAAAGAAGAAGAGGGGACGTAGTCGTTGCAGCCTTAAAATACCCTCATTATAATTCGCTCTTTGTATCATCGATTGACAGGACATGCTCACCAGTGTCAGGACATCTCGCCATGTACGTTATCACAGGACCCTGATGACTCTCTGGCCACGCTGTCCAGCGTAGATTAACAGTCGACCCAGCTGCCGCTGGAGCATGCAAAGGAGCGGGCCGTGATCCGATAATTCCGCCAGTGGTATTGCCACCACATTCAAGGTCTATGAGCTTCACGTTTTCAATAGGGAAGTTGCCTTGAATTTCGCGAGAGATGCGGGGTGGCTGTTCATTGTTAGTATGTTGTTTACTCAGCTTCCAAGATAGACCCACAGCAGGGTTCATGTAGGGATCCTGATAAGGCTTTTGATCTCGGTCAGCAACTGTGATGTCTTCTCTTGGATGGCGGATTAATTACGTGATAGAACTGAACTGGATGTTAGTGACAACAGTTCCGCTTTGTGTCGCATCTATTTACATACATCATACTCCTTCCCTCCGATTGTTGCATTCTGGACGAAGCCATGGCCAACCACGAGAGGTGGGATGAAAAAGAAAAACAAGTACTGCCTCATGATGCAAGATCTCGTTGCACGACAATGCGAGTGCTCTCGTACTTCGTGCCGTACTTATGCGCAGGTCACAATCATGCATGAACCCAGTCAACCGAGCTTTGCATCCGTAAGCTGTGCTTTACGATTGGTGGCGTAATATGCACGGAAACCCTACTGTAATCGCGTTTCCAGCAGATAGTGCTGCTGTTTAATCAAAGTGCTGTTCAAATTGATTTCTGAGAGTTTAGCCGTCCAGTGTAAGGCCAGTTTACCGGCGTGAGTCAACATCAGCCGCCGTGGCGATCATCAAGCTCTATCTACTGCATACTGTCATTAGCACAATTTCATCGATGTAGGAAATTCCACTGGCAATAAAAGGTACGCATGTCTACAAACAGACGATCGTATCGCTCATCCGGGAGCTATGCAATAGAATCCGCCGACTACTATCCGAACGGCATGAGCAACCGTGATCAAAACGTTCAAGACTCGCTTCAACGCACCCAGATTGTATTTCACCTGCGAAGCAATAGTCCTTCCATTGCGCTGTTCATGGCTAGACGTAGTTATACCCGCCTAGTAAGCTTCTCTTGTTTTTGAGATCTCGTCCGCTATCTTCTCCGCAAACATGTATACTGAAGCCTGCGGATGCCCAGGCAGACTGAAAGGAAATACTGAAATATCAACTACTCTTAACCCTTGTACACCGAAAACGTTTGCCTGCGAGTCCACCACAGCTAAGATGTCTGCATTCGTATTGATGTTGGTGCCGGGCGCGATTTCTGGACCGGCGATTATTCCAACAAGTGCAGGACTGTCCCAAGCTTCCCTCACTCGCTTGAATGCAGCGACCATGACTTCTTCATCTGCTGGATCAGTAAGCCAGCCCAAGTCGATGATGGGTTGATCCAAAATCGATGCGCTAAGAATCGTTACATTACCTCGCGAGGATGGTGTAAGAAGTGTGCCGCTGATCGCGCCGATGGTGGGGAAGTCGGGATTCCCGCTAGGGAAACCAGTCGCGATATATTCTATCTCCGGCCAGTCAAACGGAAATTCTGATAGAGCTGCCTCCGTTCGAGACGAGAAGTTCGCACGATAGTTCAGCGGTAATTTCTCGAAAGAGAGATAACCACCAGCCGAGCTGTATGGACCCGAGGCATTTGTTGAATACTGCTGGAGAGCTATTGCCTGGTGGATGGCTGTAATGAGGTATGCTCCGGTGCTTGGGACGGTAATACTGCGAAGCACATTGAAGAAGATTTGATCCCAAAGATTTTGGCCTACGCCGGGGAGATCGGCTACGACTGGTATAGCGTGTTCCGAGAGAGTTGCTGCAGGCCCAACACCTTCACTAATCAGCACACAAACAATCAAAAGATCATGGAGTATTTCTCACCAGATAGCATAAGAAGCTGTGGAGAGTGAAACACACCAGCCGAAAGAATGACTTCTTTCCTTGCTGATATCGTGTACTCGTCTCCTTCTGATAGCACTGCTACACCGATGGCGTTCTTGTCCTTGTCAAATATCACTCTGCTGGCTTGGGAATGCAGATAAATGGTCAGTTGCAACATGCCTTTACCTTCCTTTTCATCAAGATAGCTGCTTTTGGAAGTACTTCTTGTCGCATGTTTTGGGTCGATGGTTGTGGGCACCCAAGCTCCACCGTTCAAGCTACCGCTGCTGAAACCATCGACACTCAGCTTCTGCCCGACTGCTTGCAATGCTCTTACGAGCCAACTCTGGGCTGGATCAACCCAATTAGCCCACGATACTTGGAGAGGGCCTTGGAGAGCGTTGTCAAACGCTGAGTCGTTGTATCGCACCGTCGCATTCGGCGCATTGCGTTTTGCGAGGTCAGGGGGTGTGATAGTAGCGGACTTCTTGAAGTACGGCAAGACCTTGTCGTATGTATAACTTTGATCACCGACCAAATCTGCCCAGCGCTGGTATGAACCAGCAGTGGCCCGATGATAAGCCATTGTGTTGATCGCCGAGCTTCCTCCAAGCGTTTTGCCCTGTGCATAGTGTATGCGACGATTGCCAGCGGCGGATTGCGCAGTCGACAACAAGTCCCAGTCTATCAGTGATTGGGGAGGATATGCTTCGCTTGTGCCAAGCACAGGCATAATGAGGCCATGATATGGAACCACAGATTGATTGCCATTGTCTTGCTCATATCGGCCGCCAGCTTCCAGAACCGCTACTGATGCAAATTCGGACAGGCGAGACGCTATCGCTAGGCCAGCTGTACCACCACCGACAACTACCAAAGTTTGCTCTGTTAGGTAGTGTTCTTTAAGCAACGTAATGAGAAGTTGTAGACTGGGATTAGCATACCAACATAATCGTAAGTAGCATTTGCTGAAACACCTTCGAATATCTCCCGCTTCTGCGCAGATGTTTCAATGACGAGGCTACATAACGCTACCCCTATGAACTGCAGACGTTTCACCATAGCTACTTCATACAAGACGAGAAAGAAGTAAACATAGCAAGGCAAGGCGAGACGAAGATTGAAGGGAAGAGTACGGTCAGCGCCGACCAACACGGGCCGATTGCGATGCTGGAGAGAACATACCCCACCGACGGCACGTACGATGCATAAAAAACAAACACGAGCTACCTAGCCCTGTTACGAGACCATTAAGAGCTCGATAGTTCAGATTGGCGCTGTAGTTGGTTTATATGGCGCAAGCTCCTGAGGATGAGCGGCGAGAACCGTGAACGGACTGTGATTCAGTAGGAGCGCATTTGCCGCAATCAATTCCTGTCCGCAAGTCACACAATTCGTAAATGGGGTGGAATAGAAGAAGTTAGGACAAGGTAGGGGTTGGGTGTTAGTCACTGCAGGTGGATACAACCGATTAGCCAATGGAAGGATGACCGGTTGGGGTCTAGAATTAGCTTGTTGCGCACCCTGAACCGACCTTCTCAGCCTGTTATTTCCACCTCTTTTTACGATTTTGGTCGCGTTACGTTTCTCAAGATCTGGTTTACCGTCGACGACGTGATCCTGCCTTGTCCTTGAGACTCAAAAGTCACCGAGAGGACTTTCTTTCACGGTCGCTTAGCTGGTACATTGTATGGGATCCGGCATACTTCAGGGCTATTTCTGCCTCCAGCTCGTCGCATGAGTTCTGGCTCGCACCTTTTTGAAAACCAAATGGCTTGTTTCCAAGGCACGCAATTGATCGTCACGGATGTGTACGTAGGGATGCACACGGATTCAATCGGATGGCGAGTGCGAAAGGTCATAGTATTAGTACAATTGGTGATGGTAAGAAGCCGTTGGCACTGTGCAGTACACGATGTTTGGAACACCGCGGATTGTGGAAGTGCTAGCGGACGATGAGGGGTTACCTTCAATCCAAGGTCCTTGGCAATGGAAGCGGGGCACATCTGGAGATCACCCCCGAAAGTTGGTCGTCGCGCAAAGCTTGGCTCTCAGCACAATAACCCGGAGCCATCCTTGCGTGTTTACGTAGATATCCCAGGTTCTGACTCAAGAACAAAAGATTAAGAACATGCTAAGTAGAAGTTTTGCTTTCGTCCTATACATCCTTGTTCGAATTGCGCCGCTCGAGAAGAGGTATATGCGGCGTTTAGGTTTAACTGCTGCCTGACGGGCTGTGTCTTGAGACGGTAAGATGCTATCGTGTGCGCTGACATGCAGCTACGCGATGCCACTCGGCTTCTACGCGCTTCACTCGTCCGTAGCGGTTTTCGTGCATGTATGTCACATGTATATGGCGTCGCTGAGGAAGAAGTCCTGGGGTTTCCGGCCGATTCGTCCGCTCGTTGCAGCTGCGCCTTGTTGGCATACGCCCTGCATCAACATCTTCATCATATGGGCAATGCTTCTACGGCTACGGCCGTACATAGGGCATAGGACAAACTACGTGCCGTGTCTAACTTTATAGCATTTAAGATTCACATTCTCCGTTAACACAGTCTTTCATCAAACATCTTCTCCAACATGCCGTTCCACCCTAGCTCGCTCCCAGATCTCCAAGGCAAAGTCTTCATCGTGACAGGAGGAAACTCAGGCATGTAAGTCTCCCGCGTGGATGTCGCGATAGTCGCATTTGTCTAATTCGCTCAAAAACAGTGGCTACTATACCGTCGCACATCTGGCAGAACATGGCGCGCATGTGTACATGTGTGCTCGGAACTCGAAAAAGGGTACAGAAGCCATAACCGAGATCAAGAAGATGCATCCCGCAGCTCAAGTCGACCTTCTACAAATGGACCTCAAGGATCTCAAGAGCGTTGTTGCGGCAGCGCAACGCTTTCTTACACTCGAGACAGCGCTGCACGGTCTTGTCAACAATGCAGGCATTATGGCAACACCATTCGAGCTCACAAAAGACGGCTACGAGGCGCAATGGCAGACAAATTATCTGGCGCACTGGGTATTCACACACCACCTCAAGCAGATGATGTTGGACACCTCCAAGACTCTGCCGCCCGGAAGCGTGCGTATCGTCAACATCACCTCATCGGGGCACTTGAGCGCCCCAAATGGTGGCATCAACTTCGAAGACCTGACACTGAAGGATGCTACTCCGATGATCCGTTATGGGCAAAGCAAGCTCGCCAATGTCCTGCACACTAAGTACCTGCATAAGGCGTACGGTCCAGGTTCCCCCAGCGCCCACAACAACGATGGTGAGATCTGGACGTCTTGTGTACATCCAGGCCTGGTAGAAACAAATCTCGCAGACGGAGTCGATAAGGCAGGCTTCATTATGACTAGTTTTATATCCGTCTTACGGATGACTGGCATGTTTTGGTCGGCAGACAAGGGCTCGTACAACAGCTTGTTCTGCGCTGCAAGTGAAGACATGAAACCGGATCAGAGTGGTGCGTATCTAGACATCTTTAACCGCTTTGGCGAACCATGGTGGGAGAGTGGTCCAGCAAAGGACGCCGAGCTTGCCGATAAATTGGAACAGCACACTCAGCAGATGATGGAAACCAACAAAGGACTCTGAACTAACATATCTGGATTGCTTGTACCTCATGTATTTCTTTAGTTGTTGAGTTAATTTGGAAACATATAAGACACTGCCAACATTCGAGGTACCACTCGGATGTGGCAATCAGAATTAAAGTAAAGTAAATCAAGCAAACCAAGCCATGAGCCCAGGTACAAAACAACAGTAGTACGATCCCAGACACTCAACCCCTTCACAACACTTCAACAAGCGGTATAAGAAGGTGTAGCCATCCAAACCAACCAAAACGAAGTATAGATGAACGGTAATACAACTTTACGATGTGTCGCTCCTTTGCCTTACCTTCAATGGTCTGGCTCCTGTGTTGTCCTCATAACCCCGTCCTTCAGCATATTCATCACTCTCATACACATGCTTTCGCTTCTTGCTCTCTTTTTGATGCACTGCTTTATAGTGCTCATTTCGTTTGTCCTTCCTCCCTTTGAAACCTCGTCCCTTCTTGCCCCCTTCTGGATTTCTTGAGCGTGGACACCCAGGCTCTTGACAAAAGTATTCAACACAGCGACCTGCATGCGTGTTGTCGTAGTGACGTTTGAAGTCAGCATGTCGGTTGAATGTCATGTCTTCCCCATTATTAAGACAGGTTTCCTTAAGACACTTGAATTTGCCTGACAGGGTTACTTGGCCGATAATTGGATCCGTTCTATTAGTTGGCGGGTCAGATTTATGGCGCCGGCGTCGATTAGCATGCGGCGGGCTGGTAGGCGAAGATAGTGTCGGAGAACGTGAGCTTTGAGGTGAGGGACTGTCCCTGACGACGTGCTGAGGTGATATCATACGACTAATCATGATGAGTACATGGATAAATCTCCAGTCTTCTGGTCTAACTTACAGTTGGTTCTGATGTGGGACGTGTGTATCAAATGGTTCTTGTGGAGCACGGGAACTAGACCCAAATGTGGACAAAAGGTTCGAGCTTCTGAGGCATAGACGTTAGAATGAACTCTGATGGAACTATGACCAAACGACCAAGAAAGCAGGATATCCTCGCCGGTAGGAACAACAGATAAAGACAGTCTAATTGAGTGGAGTATGGATCCACTATGTGCGTTGACCATGGAGGCGATTGACAATTGTTTCGCATACTCCGGGCTTGTATCAACGTTAATGAAGGATGGACCAGATATTTTGTGAAGAGTATTGCGTCTTGTGACTAGGCGATAAATAGTAAGACAGCTGAAGTTGGTGGCTGGCTGACGGGTCGTCATCTCATGATTGGTCAGCCACACCTTGTGCCGGCCAAGGGTTTGGATAGAGATTTCTGATGATCAAGCCTTCCATTAGATTTTCCGCGCTTATTGAGCTTTGCTGTGTACTCGTTTGACAAGAAACTGTGCAACGGAGCCTTGGGGCGATGGAAAGATGGCAGAAAGAACTAAACAAAAACTAGACGGACTGTACCTTTAGTGTAATTTAGTCGATGGATTTCTTTGTGCGTCATGGTGGCATAATCCTGTCCAATTCGGGAGGGGTGAGCATATGGACTTGGGGCAGATGCGTAAGGAAGTCATGTGCAATCTTGCCAGGACTGGGTAGATCCTCTCGCATTACACCTGGGTCTCGAAGAACCGACGTTGGTGCCCTGGGTTGGCGATCCTGAAGGTGTACAGTATGACCGGAAAACCAGGTGATTGTCGTAACCACTTGCGCAACTGGTCTGACGGCCGAGTATCTGAAATCGTCCATGGTCTGGAGACGAGCGGCTGAGAGGTGCTTCCAAGCAGAGTGTTTGCGTTTATAGACGATAATGCTGCTTCTGAACTGATGGAGCAGATTTACCTGACGATCATGCAACGGTCCTTGAGCTTGTTCGATTCATGGGGAGTTCACATAGTCGTTAGACTACGGGAAAAGAATTCTGACATGGTCGAATGCAATGTCGCCCTTGGAAAGAATTGAGAAGTAACCATGGCTCAGAGTTCAAGCTTTTTGGGTTTATGTATAAAGTTCCTATGCGTGGATGTATTTCCGTATGACGACCATGGGATCCAGACTCCAGGAAGTGGACATCACCAGGGTTCTGATGGATTACAAGAGAATCCTGTGGCTTATTGATCACACGTTGGATAGTTTAAAGAGGACTTACTCGTTGTCGTAACCAATCTGACCAAAAGCTCTATCTTCGTCCTCATCTCCAAGCACACCTTCGCCAGGGGTGGCGTTGATTGTGTAGTCAAAAGGACTTATCGCAGTGGTTGAAAACTGATCGTAATTCATATTTGGCGAAAGCTCAGATGACCGCCTAGTGTGGAAGTGGCCGGTCTGAGAGTGAGATGGTAACGGGTAAGGCTGGAGGGTCGTACGCTGGCCCGCTGACGTGCTCGAGATGGAGCGAGACATTTCCGACCCATTTGTGACCAAAGTGCTACCAAATGATCCGCGTGACGATCGCTGTAGGCTGTGAGGGTGTGGCTGCTGACCGGAAGATGTGGAAGAGTATTGAGATGCAGAGCGGGACATTCCGTTATTGACCGGATGCTGTGAGTAGATATTGGGGCTGTGTAGATTTTGGTGTAGGTTTGCGTAAGGCTGAGGCTCAGCCTGGTGCTGCGAGATCGAATGCCGTGGGGTATTTAGCGATGAGCATGAGAAGAATGAATCATGCCGTTGATGTATCGCGGGCGAAAGCATCTGCTGGCTATCTTGTCGTTGCAAGGACAATTCAGCAGCGTTCGGATCGCTGAGGTCGATGTAGACTCCTTGACCGTTCATCAGGTCGCGCAGGTTTTCTGCCCCGCTGAAGTATGTGTTGTTGGCCATGTTGATTCGGCCTGCAACTATGATAAGCCGATGAGATGACACTAAAGGCTAGTGCACGGTTTGGAGGATAGTAGTCGCAGGTATTGTGCTGGGCTTGAATGGAAGAGCGCGAAAGCTTCATGGAAACTTGGGAGACCAAGCGGCCATATACAAAGTAGTGAAGCTTGCTAGGGCGAGCGCCCTGTCCATTTTCCTTTTTGAAGGACCTCTGCAGCAGGCTAGCATAACATTAGCTTCGATGTGGCTGTTCGCGCTGAGGCATACCGGGACTTTTAGGCAAACAAGGCAGCGCGGCTTACGCATGTGTTGTCGTTGAGAGGGCTGCATTTAGAGCGCGACGGTAACCAATAGCCACCTCGTTATAGTATGTCATAATCTCCGCAATATACGGGACTTATCTGCGAAGTGAGGTTCTTAAGCTTAGGAAGTTGTAACCGTTCACAGTGAAGGCTGTGCATGGCAATCTTTCCCTAGTCGAAGGCATAACAAACGAGACAAGGAGCATCCGGTCAGAAGAAGACAAGGTGATCTTGAGTGAGATAGTAAAGATGCCACATTATTGATGTAGTGTATGTATCGTGACGCAGGTCCGGCATGGGTCGTGATTTGGTGAGGCATATCTAGAGAAGTGAGAGAGCCGCATCATCACATGCAAGCAGAAAACGGCAGGAGCATCCGACGTGCGCCTTCATGCGCCTCCGTTCGCCTCACCTTTTCTCGACGTCCTTCAAAAGCTAGCCGTTACACTCCAATCCGGTCTCGCCATCGGCTTCCAGTTTAGTTTTCACGATTCGCCATCCAGACCATGATCGATCATTGCATTTCTTTTGCTCAACTTCTCACTACGTTGGTGGCGTTTCACGCCTTCACACTCCAGACCTTGATACTAGCATCACCACCCGCCGAAATCACCTTGTTCGCCTTTTCCCACGCAACACCATTGACCCCATCTTTGTGCGCATTGAGAGCCTTGATACGCTTGCCAGGGTCTTCAGTGCTCCAGACCATGACATTCGTATCCAGACTACCACTTGCGGCATAGTTCTCACTCTCATCCCAGGCCAGACAAGTGATGCGAGCGGTATGTGCACTCCATCTGTCTGTAATGATTTTCCAGTCTGCGTCTGCCTCGTATGCGTAGATCTTGCCGTTGCCAGCACCTACTGCTAGTTTCTTTCCTGAAGCGGAAAAGGCAAGTGCAGAGATGGGTGCGGTTGCGCGGCGGAGCACTGTCTCTGTGTCTTTGAGCTCGGTGCCCGAGAGTGTGTATATGTGTACGAGCTTATCGTCTCCGCCAACGGCGACAGTAGAGCCATGCGCCGCGATTGAGGTTGGCGAATACTTGACTGATAACGAGCCAACCTTGTCGCCCTTGGAGTATATTGCTATCGCATCAGCCGATAGGATCAATACAGTGCTCGATGTTGCAGCAACGCCCTTGGGTTGAAACTTGAGATCGTGAGCCTCCCCAGTGAAGATCTTGTCTGGAACTGACATGGAACGCAACGTGTCATCCCAACCAACACTGTACAACTCCGCCTCACTCTTACTGTCGGAAGTTGTGATGCCGGCGACGTAGCTGGAGTGTGCTGCGCCTTCGACCTTGTCGGCCAATCCGGTGGTAGTGTCCCATGCTAAGACGCGGCCCTCGTAGCTTCCTGTGGTGAAAGTGGATCCAGCAATGGCTGCTGCTGTGATATTCTTCGCATGGCCACGAACGACACGCGTTGGCTTTGGGTTGCCGTCGACGAGGTAGTTCAAGTTTCCCTCGAGGTCTACACTGACGATCAAACCGTCGCTACGGCCTGTGGGCCATACCACACCGACTTGCTGGTCGGGTATACTAGCGACGCCTTCTTCGCCCATCCTCCAGGTCTGAATGTTCTTGCCCGCTTCAGGGTCCCATATACGGACAGTTTGATCCGCGCTGGCTGTAACAAACTTGCTCGAGTCCTTGGACCATGAGATGCCGAAGATGCTGCCAGTGTGTATTCCTTCGCCAATTTGTCCCTTGGCCTCTCCAGTCTTGCCATCGTATAGCCATATGCGCTTGTCGGCGCCAACACTAGCGAAGACAGAGCCGTCAGGTGAGAAGGCGGTGCCGAAGACGAAGCGGTTGTGCTGCCCTCTGAGACTGGTGTTGAACTTGAAAGGAGCGCCATGGTAGAAGACCAGACTGGTGTCGTCGGAGCCTGTGGCGGCGCGAAGCGGTCGTTGCTGGCGGATGGAGACGCAGTTGATCTGTGAAGAGTGTCCCGAGATCTCACCCACGCTGTTACCGCTGTCTGCTGTGATGCAGTGTCCGAAACGCTCTTTGCCATCGCCGACTGCTATGATACGCTGCGAGTCGCCGTCCCATGCCAAGTCATTGATGCGGCCAGCGATGATGTGGTAGTCACCTGCATGGTCATCAGTTTTCACCCTTGATCAACCGCTTTTGTCCGCCCACCTTTTGTAGCTCCTTCACCTGCACAGTCCCACACCTTCACAGTACCCGACACATCTCCACTGGCAACGTAGAAGCCCGAAGGGGAGAAACGGGCGACGGTCGTCTGTGTTGTGTGTTGCGTGTATTGTTTACTAACAGCCGGATCGTCGATGGAGCGAAGGAAGACGGATTTGCCCGACTACAATGGTTCGATTAACTCGAGAACAGCTGCCGTTTGTTGACAGACTCACGGCATAGGCAATACGTTCGCCCTTGGGGTCTGAGGACAGAGGTGTTGCTTGTCCACGCGTCGTGGAAGGGGACGCTGCCCAGATGGCCTCTATTTACGCTTAGTCGCTGCTACAGGAAGCCATTCTGGAGCTCATACCGGATACTAGAGACATAATGCGCGCAAAAGAAAAGGATCAGTAGGCAGAATAGGGTATGGGTGATGCACAATGGAGGTGGTGCCTGCCTGGTAGCTTTGGCGGTGGCCTCTGCTTCGTCACCGCCTACGTTTCAGCGACAAGCCACGAGTCGCGGGGCATGTGGGGGTGGCTCTAACATGACAGCTCAATCCTAGGGTAACTACTTCGCAGCTTTCACTGTCATGAAGACTCGGTCCCACACATCACCAAATGTGAATCTTCTGGGTATCGTCGTCTTCTTTGCATGTTTCCAATCAAAGTTGCCTGTCGTCATCAGAGCTAGGTTCAAAGGAGGGTGCTGCTGGGGCTGCATCACTAGCCAGGAGTCTGTAACAAGAGGACCCCAGGATCATATGCATAGGTCTGGACTTCACCGCCGCCTGCATATAGACATATGGTGGTGAAATAACGAGGTTGGTAAATTGAGATACAACCTTGGAACAACCCGGTAGATCTTGGCGCACGTCATTTCCGACGCGTCCCATCTACGTCGTATTAGTTTAGGAATCAATAAATCTACTACTCTGTGATACTTTGAGTTCCGGTACATCAATTGGTCTTTCCGCACCTGTCCGCCTCTTTCGCTTTTTACTATCGTGTCGTTCGCTATTAAACGTCATCATACCGGGAACCCGGCAGCCGGAAACCACGAGCCTCAACAACTTTGGCGTATCATCAACATCATCATCAAAGAAGAGCAGGAACACCAAACATCATCACCATGTGTATTATGAAGACTTACGAAACACGCGGCCGTGGCGTCGTCGACCCGCCACCACGACGAGGGAACTTTACCTCCCATCCACCAGCTGGCGTTATGCGTCTACCACGCGACTGGCAGCGAACATCTGTCGAGAGCTTCAGCGATAATGGTCGCTACGTCGAGTACAGGTTTGTGGTTCATTACGTCAAAAGCGCCAACGTCTCGTGCTCATACCCTCTAGACGATCCCGATCTCGACCCCGTGCAATTGAGTACATCGAAGAGCCTCGTACGCGCGCGAGGAGCCGCGCGAGGAGTGTGTCCCGGCGACGCGTTAGCGATGTTGAGATTGTCAGGCCAGGAAGAACGAGCTATGTTGATCCACGTGGAAGTTACGTGGACGAGAGGGTTACGAGGCGAAGTGTCAGCCGTGTCAGGCATTGATCGTGCTCGACAATCGCACACAAAACTGGGAGTTTACGTATGTGTGATGCATGATTAGAGCGAGTATCTGAGTTAAGTGCTGACTCAGTAGTGCGAGGACTAATTTTGTACAAACGGGATACATTGGAGAGTTGGTAATTACGAATGACATGATTTTATGATTTTGAATACAATCCGCCCTTCTGACATATATCCCATCTATCATGCGTAGCGCAAAAGTACCAGAAGCTCTCATCCGGAGATAAAGGCTAGCTTGCGTCTTAGGGTACCATGATCCCTGTCGCTTTGTGGGGCAACGCTCGTCAGACTCATACCTCAGCATCACCTTGAATCGTTGCATAATTAGAACAATCCCTTCGTTCTGCAATCAGATAAAGAACTTGAAGTATCATTTTGTGATCTTGACGGCTGCCTCAACACCATGGCATCGCACCCCATGCAACGATGCTGCGTCGTCGGCGTAAAGCACGAGGGGAAA
>Ga0058698_10000848_pt1 | contig 15294 bp, 11 predicted proteins | sample AgamicAsSfe_FD_67288 | JGI IMG/M metagenome (GOLD analysis project Ga0058698, IMG submission 67288) | Agave microbial communities from Guanajuato, Mexico - As.Sf.e | ecosystem: Host-associated > Plants > Phyllosphere > Phylloplane/Leaf | place: Guanajuato, Mexico | collected 2012-05-30
GGGCGGCCTCCCACCGAGGGCCGTGGCGTCTTCTCATAATCAGTAGATACAGTGCGCGTACGGTTTATCTCAGTCCGATCGAGCGTTTCTGACTTGCGACGGTGGTGATCTTCTTTCTTCTGTTGTTTCTTGAAGTCGCGCTCCTGTTGCTTGTGCGCCTCTTTCTCGTACTTCCGCTCTTTGGCTCGCTGTTCCTCTTCGAACTTCTGTCGCGCAGCACGGATGGACGCAGCTCTCGAGGCAGGGTCAACGGGGGAGTCGCGTCCGCCGCGGATGAAGCGGTATGTCTGGTCAAACGAGGTGCGCGAGCTGGGTGAAGTCGTGTCAATGGATTTGAGCGTATCACCCCGCGCGCGAGGTACTCCGACTGGGGAAGTGAGCGAGACGGATGACTGGGAGTAGCTGCCAGCAAGGCGGGTGGATGAATTGTTGGTGTGGATGCGTAGGGATGTTCCCTGTGCCGAGGAGATGGAACCGGATCTGCGTCCTGGTTCGTACGCGTTCTGTCTCAGGCGGAACTCATCGTCGGACATGATATCATCACCCTCGTGGTCGCTTCCCAGGACTGAGGGCGGTGACGAGTGGGCTATTGGCGGTGTGTAGGGCTGCGGAGTCTGGCGAATGGCCGGCAGGGGTGTCGGCCGCTGCAGCCCAGAGGAAGAGGAAAACTGCGACGTGTTGGACGTTGAGCGGTTGTGTCTGTGGCGGCCGTTGACTGGGGAAAAAGTAACGTCGGATATGGACCGTGAGTAGGCGCCATATTCTGAAATGCCCAGACCGGAGAGGTCGTTCTCGGCCGCAGGTCGTGATAGATCGAGCCCACTGCTCTCCTTGGACGAGAGCTTGCGCAGGTAGGGCTTGATCTTGAGCTGGTGGGAGGAAGTCGTGGACGGCATGGGGCGTTGTGTCTCTATCCAAGACTCTTCGAAGACCTTGGGTGTTTCCGAACGATTAAAGGTAAAGGCGTCGTAGTCAGCAACGGGGCTCAGAGGGCGCGGGCTCGTAGCAGCTGAGGCGGAGTATCCTCGTTTGTGAAGACGCGCATGCCGGGTCGACATGTTGGAAGGTTGCTCGCGCGTGTTATCGGCGCATGTCAGAGTAGGTAGGCCAGGAGTGATCAGCGCTCGGAGGATGGTTCAAGTTACACGCTGGAGCATCACCAAGCCAACGTGAACGTCAGGACTCTTCCGATGGTTCCGCGGACGTCAAGCGTTCCCAACAGATGGTGACGAAACCACTGTGTCAAGTCTTGGGGAGAGCGGGCCGCTGTTGATGATCCGGGGCAGTTCCAGGATTGACGACGGCCGATGGCGTATTCACCAGAGAAAACGGCGGTTACTTAGCCGGAAGACGCTTCCTTGGTTGCTGGGAATGCTGCGAACGCGAACGCTCAGTCCAACTGGCGGCGGCCTCGGCTCTAAGCGCCTAAACGGTTAGCCGGCGATGAGTGATGGATTACGTTGTCTGGAGTGATGGGCAGAGCATCACCACTCGAGACGGACGCCCGCGGCGATTGGGGAGGCGAGTGCTTATATGCGCTGCCGGGCCCGTCTTGTCGCGTGGGTGTGTGGAGGTACTTGGGTAGGAGAGGAGCCCGGCTGGAGCGGAGTCGCCGTCTGCTTGGATCGAGATAACAAGACGACTGGCTGGGAGAGCCTCACCGCTCGTGAGCCACGGAACAGAGTGCTACCGTGCCGTCCGACGAGATATGCCTCATGGCTGCTCGCACCGCAAAATGCTCGATCTCTCTCCTCTTTCGCCCCGCCTGGATGCTTGGTCGCGCAGCAACTCCACGCAATCTAGTGGCACAGCAGCGTCGGAACGCGCAGCAGCTGGGCGGCGGGCTCGATCATGAGAGGTCACGAGCAGAGCTGCGGCTCATCACTGCAAACGTGGGCCGTACGCGCCAATGCAGCAAGCTGACCTAGATTCCTACAGCCGACTCGCGATTCGTATGTCTCAAACCGTGTACGCCTCAGCCATACTAGGTGCTCTGTCCATGGACAAGTTGGCTGTCTTCTCACGAGAGATACTCCGCTTACCCCGCCATCACCCAGACCTGGTCCTAGTCTAAGCCACCCAATATTCAAGGCTGTTATCTCTCACCTTAGTGCAAACACCGCATGACGACGAGGCCTGGAGGGGGCCTGGCCTGGGAATGCCTTGTCGTGGTACCTCACGTGCGCGCTATTTCACCACGGCCCGGATGAAACATCCATGGATGAAACACGTCTACCCCACACTCTGGTCCAACCATGTTCCTGTTGATCTTCCTCGAGCACGTGTCTGCGATCCCGACAAAGTAGTATGACATGTTCATTTGAGTATTGGGGACTGAGCCATCTGCTTAGTGCTGCACAGTCAGCCCTGCAGCATCCACACTTGAGTTATGACGCCAATCACGCCAGAAGCCGGTTTCTGTCTTCTGACTGACCTCTCGCTGTACATGGCGTTGAGAAGACGCCTCTGAAGGGCGTATTGACCATAGAAGAATCCTGTGTCCCACCTTTGTGTTTTGCCTCTCTACAAAGAGTTCCATGATCACCTTTGTTGGCTACTTTGTCATGGTATCCTACGACGCGTCGCACTGACATCTACGGGCTATCCTGTTACTACTACTACTACAGCTTTCCTAATGATGGGCAGCATGACGGACCTGGTCCCAGCTTCTGCCAAGGACCAATACATTGTCTATTCAACAGGAGACAGTAACATCGGAACCAGTTTAGGCTCATCGAAAATTTTGTATCTCAAATTGCTGCATGTCGTAATCTGGCTTTACCAATTAGTGCAGCAGGCATGTGCAAGTATGTAACTATCTGGCAGTATCTGTAGTTGTGAAATTGGAGGCGAGGCCAAAAGTAAATCGGTGTATTGCATTACATGCGCGCACTTTACTGCTTCGTCTACGCGCATAGTAGTTTGCTCCATGCTCAGTGAGAAAGTCGCGTTGCTGGGGCATGACTAAGGCCCACCCTGACGTCGAGCACGGGTCGCAACTTCCCGAACATCAAAAACATCCTACCTCAGAACCATCTCCATCTCCCACGCGCGTCCCATGGAGTTATAGCCCGACACGCCATCATCCGACCGCATCCATCACTTCTCGACCCCATAAGTGATCGCGACCATGTCGTCCAACAAACGGGGAAACATCTTTGGCCAGGGAAAGCCTGAGCGCCCCTACGAAGAGCGCGAAGATGTCGCGGATGTGCCCCAGAAGGCAACAGCAGCACAGTTAGCATCCCGCAAGTAAGTTGTCCTTGACGAGTCCTCACTTTGGCTTCACGCCACTTCCATTTCGCGATGGTCTTCTTTGACGGTCGCGTGCTAACTCTTTGTTTCCAGAATCAAGACCGCGAAAGCCCGTCGACCAGCAGGCGCTTCCTCCGTAAGTACCCAAAACAACACAACACGCTCTCCACCGCCCCATCAACCGCTGTGCCAACATGCCGGCAGACCGCTACACCCGCAAAGGGCGATACGAGATGCGTCGTAAGGAGGAGGCTTTGGCTAACGTACGCGCTCAGGGTCTCTCACAGAGCGCAAACTTTGGCGCACCACAACAGAACGCCTTCAGCTTCGGTGCCTCCGCGCCCGCCCCCGCGAACAACGGCGCGAACGGCTTCGGCAGCAACAATGCTTTCGGCGGCGGCGCGACTAATAGCTTCCCACCCGCGCAGCCCGCTGCCCCTAGCAACACTTTTTCAAGCTCATCCTTCCCGGCTTTTGGAGGTAGCAACCAGGGCACAGGCTTCAATCCCACACCACCATCGTCTGCGGGCTTCAACTTCACAGCTGGAGGTGCAAACCCGTTTGCGAACGCAAACTCGGCACCTGCGACCAACGGAAACACGCCTGCGCCAGCCTTCGGAGGATCGTCTATATTTGGTAACGATGCTTCAACACAGGGGAATCCCTTTGGTGGCCTAGGCCAGAACAGCACCACGAGCTCGGCGCCCTCGGGCGGCATGTTCGGTACTACCAGCTCAACTCCCTCCGGAGGAATGTTTGGAACATCCAGCGCTGCGCCGTCAGGAAGTATGTTCGGTACATCGAGTGCTGCACCAACAGGAGGCATGTTCGGGGCATCAAGCGCCGCACCTTCAGGCGGTATGTTTGGGACGTCAAGTGCTGCGCCCTCTGGTGGTATGTTTGGAACCTCGAGTGCTGCCCCCAGTGGCATGTTTGGCACTACGAGCGGCGCCCCGAACGCTACGAGCACTCCCGCTCCTGCATCTACGCCCTTCACATTTGGCGCCTCCACTACGTCAGCCTCGAACACGGCAAGCACGCCAGCCACGAGCGGCCTGTTCAGCGGGTTTGGCAACTCAGCACAACCAGCGGCGTCACAAACAAGCACGTTCACGTTCGGTGCTAATGCGCAGAAGGAAGAGGCGCCCAAACAGTCGCCTGCGCCCGCAAACAACATCTTTGGTGGCTTCGGTTCCAACGCACAGAAGAGCGAGAGCAACTCAGAGACTCCGAAGCAAAGCAATCCTTTCGGGGGTCTGGGTACAAGCGCGCAAGGCACGCCAAATGCTACCGCGACCGCTCCGGCATCGAATCTGTTCAACTTCAGCGCAACTGCACAGAAGTCTGACAGCGCAACATCGACTGCACCCTCGACCAACCTTTTCGGAACCACAAGCTCTGCCCCTAGCAATCCGTTTGCGAATCTCCCAACAACAGAAAACAAATCCTCCGCTGAAACAGCAGGTACACCATCGAACTTGTTCGGAAGCCTTAAGAAACCTGAGGAGTCTCGCAGTACAGCATCGACGGATGCGCCCAAACCAAACCCATTCGCTGCACTTCCAAAGCCGGACGACACGCCTGCTGCAACAGGTAGCAATTCCGGATTTAGCCTATTTGGTGCGAACAAGGATAGTGGTGCAGCAACAGTGAAAGCTCCCGAAGCACCAAAGTCCAGCTTGTTCCAGCCATTCAGCACACCGCAGCCGGCAAAGACGACCGACGTGGAGAAATCACAGGGCGGAATGTTCACTGCAGCTCAACCCAAGACTAGCTCTGGTCTCTTCTCTCAGACATTTCAACCCGAGAACAACAACTCGAGCAACTTGTTCAAGAAGCCACAACCAACTTCAGAAGCGCCCAAGGCCACGCCCACCCAATCCACCGAGGCTTCCAACCCTTTCGCCTCTTTGTCCAAGCCTTCCACCGATCGCCCCAACTTGTTCAGCGCTTCAAAGGAACTTCCGCAACCCTCTCCCGCGCCCGCCCTGTCAAATCTCAACGGAGATTCACAAGCACTCGAGATGCCCAAGGTCCCCAAGGTGCACGTTCCGAAGGAGTGGGCTGTTCCAGGTGCCATTCGTGCGCAAAGCAGCGATGGCCTACTGAAGCAAATATCTGATTTGACCGCCCAACTTCAGGTGTTGAACGACAAGTACCGACAGCAGCTAAGCAGCCTTCCCCTCACAGCGGATTGGTCGAGTGTGTCTCTCTGGCACTACCAACATGCCGCGGATATAAAGAAGAAGATTGATAACGCGAAGAAGCAACGCGCAGCTGCACGAGGCATCACTGGCAACGAATCAAGCCTGTCTACGAAGCGCAAGGTCAGCGATGAGAGCCCCGAAGTCCGTCGTGACCCATCTCCCTCCAAGCGAGCTCGCGCAACCGAAGCGCCTTCCAGTCCAACTCCTCAGTTGTCGGGTTCTACGCCAAAGCTCAGTGCGCCAGCAACAGCAACATCGAACATGTTTGCCAAGGCAATCGGTAACAAGCCTTCTACACCTGCGGCAACATCATCGACAAGTCTCTTTGCGCCAAAGACGGCCGAGAAGCCCGCTACGGAACCCTCAAAACCAGCTGCACCAACTACAGGATTCGTCTTCACACCGTCAGCGCCGACTGCTAACGGTGCAGAGACCTCCGGCTTCAAGCCAAGCTTTGGTGGCAGCTCCACAGGTACCTCAGCCTCTACTGGATTCAAGCCAAACTTCGGTGGTAGTTCGACCAGTACATCGGCTTCTGCTGGGTTCAAGCCAAACTTTGGTAGTGCTCCAACGGGTGGCTTCATGGCCCAGTTCACCAAGACCGCAAAGACTTACGAGGAGCTGGCCGCAGAACGCAAGAAGAAGGCTATGGATGAGGACTACGATTCCGATGATGAAACCAAGGAGGAATGGTCTGCTAGGTACGACAAGGCTGAGGCTGAGCGCCTCGCTAAGGAGAAGGAGATTGCCGCCTCAACTAAATTTGTCCTGCCTGGTTCTGAACCAGCTGGTAGCACGTCGCCGAAAGACAATCCGTTTTCTGGTCTTTTGAAGCCTAAGAGCGATGCACCTGCTCCAAAAGCTGCCAGTCCCGCGCCATCTACAGGTAGTCAATCAGTTTTCGATGCTTCCGCCTCGCAAACGTCATCGCCTAACATTTTCGGCCATCTGTCAGGAGCATCATCCAACAACCAAGAAGAGTCTGACGAAGATGATGCCGAACAGCAAGACACTGTTGGCTCAGCAGATCCAGCTACGCCTACACAACGCGCATTTGGCGAGTCGGAGACAGAGTCTGAAGACACCCAGAAGCAGGATACAGCTCCCAAGGGCAGTTTACTCTCAAGGATAACCAGAGATAATGACTCCGAATCAGAGAAGGAGAATAGTGGCGCCTCTTCCATGTTCGGCCAAACCAACGGTACTACCACTCCGGCCAACAAGCCCTTCCAGTTCTTTGACTTTGGTGCTGCATCCAAGACAGCGCCACCAAAGTCCGATACGTTTGCTGGCGATCAGACCTTCAAGGTCGGTACTCCGATCAAGTTTGGCGGAGCTCCCGCTACTGAGAAGAAGGACGGTCCAAAATTCAACTTCCAGCCTGCTACACCTGCAGCGGGCGAGTTCTCAACCACGCCAGCGAAGCCACCACCTGCCTCGATTTTCAACTTCGCTCCGTCAACAGGTGGATCGTCCCTTTTTGCACCGTCAGGTGGCAACTCTGTGACCTCGTCTGTGTTTTCTTCGCGCGCTGTCACGCCTCTATCTGACGCTGGTGAGACTACTGCAGCATCTGCAGCAGAGGACGACGAAGAAGGTGGCAAGCAAGAACAGATTGACTTGACCAAGTTGACTGAAGACGAGCTTGAAACTTACGACATTATCTTCCATACCGAAGTCGTACTCGCCAAGCACCAAGAGGGAGAGAAGGGTTGGACGAACATTGCCAAGGGCCCTTTTTGGATTCTCAAGGACAAGCAAACGGGCAAGTGCTCTGTTCGAGTCCGTATCCCGAGCGGCGCCACACCGCTCAATTACCAGATTCTACCCGCGCTGCCCGCCACTGTCACCGGTGGTAGCAAGAAGATGGTCATGGCGACCAAGCCCGCCAAGGAAGGCGGCTTGCAGTCCGTTCTTTATGCTGTCAAGACGCCTGAAATTGCACAAGAATTGGCAGCGAAGTACACGGAGTCGGTTCCTAAATCACAGTAGACGACATTTTCTACTTTGACCTCTATACACACTGTATGGATCGCGGGTTGAGTGTGTATTTATTCGTTTTCACTCACCGGTTTCCTCACCTCCTTGCATTAGTTTGTTTGCCTACCCTGCCCCTGTTTTTACCTCCAAACACACATGTGTATGTTTTTCAACCAAGATTGGCGAAAATGTTTTTTGTATCTTTCCCCAGCGACTACTTTCTTCTTCGCCCTTTTCTTGGGGATGTTGGAACATCATCCAGATAGATGAGCACTGCATAACAACGGCGTTGGTGGCATGGACCCCATATTGATTTGTTTCTTGCAAAGCGACGACGGATGGAAAATGGGATCTTGAACCTTCATGTAGTATACTATGAGCTTTGTTTCTTTAATATGCATTGAGCGCATTAGTCGCGCTATCTTCACAACATTTCAACGTCCAACTATGCCCATGATGAGTGTGTGCGATTTGCCATGTATTCTCTCCTTCCTACACTCTGAATTCATAAAATTGACGCCTTACTTCTATCCTTAAACGCATGAAAAGGAGCTCGCCACATCATCAAAGTCGTAATCCGTGAGATTTACAGGTCCTGGACCGAGAATGTTCGAATTATTCTTCTCGACGTACAGATTTCGTCCGATACAATTCACATCCCTACATCACCGTCAATGGAACGCCGATCTAGCTCCTAGAAAGTGCATTGATGAAGACGTTCTACTTACTCGTATAAGAAACAACCATTTGCAAGACCAGAAGCGACAAAAGCCCAGCTTGCTTGCTTGTCAATGTCAGCGCCAAGGTTCTGGCACTTCCAGCGATCTACGACCCAAGATTTGGATAGGCCTTGACCATTTGTCTCGCTGGAGAGGAGAAAGACGACGGAAGACAGGGCGGGCGTAATGTGGAACAGCAGTGTAGCTGCGATGATAGTCTTCATGATAGATAGGGGTAATAATCGGGCAGTCTAGAGGCTATAGGAGGATTTTAGAAACCAGAACAAACTCAATGGCGTAGTGATGTTGAAGAAGAATGTCTACAGAGTATAGTGGGACGCTCCTAGGATACCCTTTTCGCAGGCAATATGTACCGGATAAAGCAATCTAGCTCTGACCAACTTTCTTCCCTTGTCTAGTTCTTATCCTGTTTCCCGTATAAAAGGCGTCCAATATTGGGCTACATCAATAGTAGTCATTGCAACGATGATGCATGTAAAGTGTAACATTGGTTGTTGAGCGTTGCGTGGTAGCGACCAATTGCAGTTGTTACGTCGGGTGTCAGATGCTACGTCAGGCGAACCGGTCAATAGTCAGCTCGTACAGCTAGAACCGTCACAGACCCGACAATATGACTTGACATATCCTGTAGGATGCTGCGAAGCTTGTGGCGAAGTTAACCAAGCTGACGAGTACTTGGCTTACAGGCAATTCTTCGCCGCGACTCAGTTTATTTGATTAGGCAATCGCTCTGTAGTATTGCAGTAACGTACAATGTTTACTATTCTATAGAGAGGTTGCATTATGGATGGATTTGTACTACCATCGCAGTTGGTTCTGGCGTGGCAAGGCTGAAAGTCACGATGATGCATCTATCCAGCAGTGGGTCTGGTCTTGCTGTCCGTGCGTCGTGGACGCATTCCCCCAGCCTCCACTAGCGTGCTCTGGTCGCATCTGTCATCGATATTCGCCCTCGACGCGCCAAATGTCGCCCTGAAGTGCGCATACCTGGCGCAAGTATACAGCGCAGCCAAAGTCAGCGCGGGAACCACCAGACTCGTTTCAACATGGACGCGCCATCTTCACAACTCCATCTCGAAGTTCGCGACTCGGTCGTTCGCGCTCTTGCAACGCGCAGGCCTATCCTCCACCATCTAAATGCCGATACATCCTGGCTACTCCAAATACCACGCCCAGCGAACGCCGTCAAACATGGAAGTCGCATATACTACAATGTTCTGATTGACCCGTGGTTCGTTGGCGGGCAAAGCGATGTCGCGAAATGGTTTAGCCAACAATTCCACGCGACGGAGAGCGCTGTTAAGAGTGTTGCCGAAGTGGAGGAGCTGGCGCGACAGGTGGAGATATTAGCTGGAGGCCTACGAATGGGTAGGAAAGGAAGGAAGAGAAACATAGAGGAGGTAGAGGAGGAAAGCTATGTGGATTGTGTGGCTGTTAGCCATGAGTTCACAGACCATTGTCATAAAGAGACACTTCTAGAGGTACATCGTGATGTACCTGTTCTCGCGACAGAGGTATGTATCTCCCGCTATAACGTTCGAGAGATGCTGTGCTGATAAGCCCCACAGCAAGCAGCCAACCTAATATCCTCCTGGAACCACTTCCGTACAGTGATAACAACACCCACCTTCACCGACAACGCCGACTGGCACGACTACAGCCTCTCCCCTCTCCCTTCGTGGCTCAGCATATCGCGTCTTACGGCGTCTGGAGATTCTCTCTACTACCACTCTGCGCTCCTCATTACCTTCGCTACACATCCCTTCTTATCGACAGCCACGCCTAAGAAACGTCTCTCAAGTCTCAGTATAAACGGTGATGGAGCAGAGGACTTCTCATCCAACATCAATGGCGAGGAAGCGGAGTGTGTAATCTACACGCCACACGGCATCCCCCACGAGGCCCTCAGCCCAATCGCCAAAGCCGATCCACCGCTACATACACTCGCTTTCCTCCATGGACTCCACGACGTATCCATATCTTCCGCTCAGCAACTCAATCTCGGTGCCAAGAACGGTGTTCTTGCACAGCGCATATTACGAGCGAAATACTGGGTCGCAACACACGATGAAGTCAAGAAGGGCGGAGGTTTCATAAGCTGGTTCCTACGTAGAAAGGTCTGGACAGTAGAAGACGCGTTGAAGGAAGCAAGGGCAGATGATGAGGGCGAGTTTACGGATGTGAGGTTCCAGGACATGAGGAACGGAGAGAGTAGAGTCCTGGAATGAATGTGAATATTTTGAGGATGGACACGAGGGATATAATTGTAAGTAATTTGTGATCTTAGTCCTGAGTATATACCCAATTCGCGAAGCTGGGCCTGAAAGGACAGCAATCTAAAACATTTCTCCCATCATCGACGTTGCAAGACGAACTGCCAGTACAATGTCCTACAACCGATCGGGGAAATACTGTCATAGGCACAAATCATATTTACTTCACACAATGTCACAAAACAAACATGAGCACTACAGCTCCTCCAGCTCTCCTAGTTCCATCTTTTCTTGCAGAATTCTTTGTTCTTCTTTGGATCTTTTCTTTTCTGCTGTCCACTCATTCTGGATATTTGGAGGAGGCAAGGTAACAGGAGGTGGGTTGAACTATTGCCTTTAGCAGTGTTAGACAACGACAGGGGTGACGAGAATATCTCCAGTGTACTTACTCCTTCAACGTATACCTACCATCAACACTGTGTCGAAGATCTTCAGTCTCTTGGCCCAACTCCGTGTGCTGGTTGAGATACTCTGTCCGCACTTCGAGTAACATAGGTTGTGTATCGTATATATCTTTGCCCGTCGATTCGTTTGGAGAGCTGGCAGCCAACACATGATCCTGCAGATATCGTCACGGTCTACTGCATGCCGGCATTTGCGATCTCCTGGACGCTTCATCTTCGCGAAGAACTGTCTTGGTGATCATTTGTGCTGCGATAACCTAAAAGACGGCGCCTTAGTAAACTACACAGGTTGCCGAGCGATGTCCAGAGGTCAAAAGATGTTGCGATACAGACATCGAGACGAGATGGAGATGTTGTAGGTTTACATTGCGTGCGGCGGCGTATGACGTACACAGGCTTGTGTATGGATTGCCCTCTGCCATATGTCGATGCTTCAAATGTACTGAGGTCTTCCTACTTTGTCTAAAGATATGTCATATCAAACACACTCAAGGTGATACAGCGCCATGTGATTACCCACTCAGTCATCCGGCGTTGCTTTGCATTCTTCCTCTTCCGCAAAGAAGCTCTCAACAATCATCTGCACCAATATCATTCGTTCAGAAACAGCGACTATAAAAAAACACTCCGAGTCCTTACTCATCACTTTCAATCTATTTACAACCCCTGGAATACTTTTTAAGCCTCTCGCAGAAGTTCTCGGTGCCCTCCACATCGACAAAAGGAGAACCTATATGTTAGAATGGGACAGAGTGCTCTATAAACTTAATACCACGCGAGACGTCATCACAGAGCCTTTCCAGCTATTTCCGTATCATATAGTAAAGTGCATGACATTAACCACATTAGGTGTGTGAATGAGCGGTCGTGCAATCGGTAGCCCATGTCAGGAAAATATAGAACTTCCTGCGGGTTGACACCACCATGTTGTATAGGTTAGGATTATGGTCACGCCTTAGAAAAGAGACGTTAGAGGAACGGAGGAGATGTCTGGTTATTTCTTGCTCAAACCACTGCCAGAGTGTCCTCGGCCAAGGCTGTTTTGAACTGATTCATCTGCGGTATTTTCTCTCTTCTTTTGCTTGTCCATTCACTTGAGATCACACACCTTCTTGGATACCATCTAACTGGCCTAGCTATCAGTCCAAAGAGTGCTTGCCTCGGTAAGGAGCGCGTAATCTGCAGCTGAATTTCTGACGCTAATCGACTTATCGAATGACTCGTCTTAGTTTCTCTACAAGTTGTTCCTCACTGATTAGTGAATGGCTTCACGCACACCTCAGTCCGCTTTTGTGTAAGAACAACTCAGCTGGTTCCAGTAGACAAGTTTTTTAATCGACGCATGACTTGTAGCTGAGCCCTCTTTGTGGAAGAAAAGTTTGTATGATCCTCCAATATGCCCAGGCATGATTCTTGACCCTGCGCGTTTACAACTACGGTATTGAGATCCCATGATGTGTCGCTTGAGTCAAATCAACGCAACTTCGCGTTGCGGAAGCTAAAGGAAGCCACAATGCACGCACGTTTCGTGATACACATTCATGATGTGATGATGTGAATGAAAAGCGCACGCGCACTGATACGAACCAGACTATCGATTGCGCGGGAAGACTGCCGGATTCGGGAACGTCGCTAACTACACGATTACGGGTTGTATGTGTATATTGGTTATGCATGCATGCATGCATAAGCGCGGCGTGAGCTCGTGTTTTTCAGCGCTTTCGCACAAGTGTGTGTACAGAATAATATTGATCAAGTGTCTTAGTGTGAGTGTATGTTTGGACTTGAGTGAAATGAGCTGCAATTGGTAAAGTGCTTCAAAGCCACCACATCACGACGAAAGATAAGCAAGTACTTTTGAAGGAGTGACAAAAAGTTGGGTCATAAGATGTGTCTACTACTAAACTCGTACCTATCGTAACCATTCTATACCAGTTGTTCGTTGAATATAAACAGTTGAAGTATGAGAAGAAATTCCAAACGCATGAAAACAACCAAATTTGGACAGAAACGCTTGAGCAATGCAAGGTGAGGAAAGCAAGGCCACAGTTCCTACGTTACTGTTTCGACACCTCTGCCGCTCGTAATTGTTGCTTGAGATAAGAAGTGAAAGTGCTCAAGCTACCTGAGTAGCTTAGTAGTGGGGGTAGGCGACGTAGCCAGTGGGTTGAGGGGCAACCTTCGAGGATGAAGGAGTGTTCACCGGGTAGGGTACAGCGGAGCTAGAAGGGGTGGCAGCAGGGTACTCCTTAGTCGAAGAAGAGGGAGTGGCGGCGGGGTATCCCTTAGTAGAGGAAGAAGGGGTAGAGGCCGGGTATCCCTTAGTAGAGGAAGAAGGTGTGGATGCTGGGTATTCCTTGGTGGAAGACGAAGGGGTAGGGTACTCAGTGGGGTAGGCCTTAGATGAGGAAGGGGTGTGAATCGGGTAGGGCGCCGACGAAGCAGTGTAGTGGATCGAGCTACCGGAGGATGGGTAAGGGGGCTTGACCTCGGAAGAAGGCTTGGGACCAACAGGGTAGGGCTTGACGGAGGATGGCTTGGGGCCCTCCGAGTAGTGCTCCACGGAGGAGGATGGCTTAGTACCCTCGGGGTAGACAACAGAGGGGGCTGGGCCAGGAGTGTAAGCACCACCAGCACCAACGGTGACGGTCTTGGTCTCAACCTCATGTACAGTCTTGGTAACAGTCACTGGGGCAGGGCACTGAGGACCGCCAGGAGTACCAGCGGGGTATGTTGGTGCAGGGGCCTCAGGAGTGCCAGCGGAGTAAGTCGGCTTAGGAGCCTCAGGAGTACCGGCAGGGTAGGTTGGCTTAGGAGCCTCGGGGGTGCCAGCAGGGTAGGTCGGCTTGGGAGCCTCAGGAGTTCCCGCTGGGTAAGTTGGCTTGTGTCCCTCAGGAGTCTCCGCTGGGTAGACGGGCACGTCAGATGTAGGCTTCGAGCCGTGAACAGTCGAGGTCACGGTGACAGTGGAGTAGGTTGGGGTCAAGTATGTTGAGTAGATGACACTGGAGTGCTCTCCCTGACCAACTGAAGTGCTGCATGGCACCCAAGATGTGTGGGTGGATGTAAGCGTAGTGGTGTAGTCGGAGTGGGGGTACTCGGAAGCCGATGAAGGCTTGGGGGTAGGCTTGACATAGCCAGTTCCGTAAGAAGAGGGGGTAGGCTTGACGTAACCAGTTCCGTAAGAAGAGACGTGGTAGACGGGAGTGGAAGCACTGTAGGCTGGGGTTGAAGCGTGGTAAACCGAGGAGCTCTCGGGGGGCTTGGAAGCACTGTAGATGGGGGTAGACGCGCTGTAGACGGGAGTCGAGGCGTGGTATGCCGATGAGCTCACTGCAGGAGTAGATGCGCTGTAGACAGGAGTCGAGGCATGGTAAGCTGAGGAGCTCTCAGCAGGCTTGGAAGCACTGTAGATAGGAGTGGACGCGCTGTAGACAGGAGTGGAAGCGTGGTAAGCGGATGAGCTCGCTGCAGGGGTAGACGCATGGTAGACGGAAGAGCTTGCTGCGGGAGTGGATGCGCTGTAGGCAGGAGGGGTCGACGCCTCGTAGACTGGCGTGCTAGCTGGGTAGTGGACCTGAGAGCTGGGGGTGGATGCTTCGTACACCTTGGAGGAGGCCGGAGTCGAGGCGTGGTAGGCACTGGGAGTTGATGCTTCGTATGGCTTTGATGAAGTTGGGGCAGGCTGGTATCCAGTAGGAACAACAGCTGAGTAGCCGTATTGAGGCATGGCCAGGGCCGAGCCGACGAGAGTAGCAGCAACGTAAGAGTAACGCATCTTGATAGTGTTCTTGATTCGATCTTTTTACGATAGTTCCGAAGGTTGTTGAGTTGGGATTAATTATTATGAGGCTTTTGTGATTGCACTGTAGCGAGTGTTGGTTGGAAAGCGAAGGTGAATGGTTGGATGAAGATAGACATGATAGATGAGATGGAATGAAAGTTATATACCATAGTCTCCAGACTTGTCCGTATGCTTCCATGATGGCTGACGTCGATGCCGTCCCCACTTTGTCAACACGAAGTAACATCTCGCCATGTGAAGAGCTCCGCTCTACGTACGAGCTGTCGATAGCGTGAACATCCCGAAAAGTAACATCAGCGAAAAATTCGCAGGGGTTGAGCGAGTAACGGCACAGCCCTACCGCACGTTAATGCCAGCGTTGCCGGGATGAGCGACCGTTGTGGACTATATTTGCATCACGCTTTAACCATAATGGGATTAGCATATTACCAGCTACCAGTCACGAAAGCCGGAGCGCTCGGAACTCAGCCTTCACCACACCACCGTCATCTCCGCCCAGCTCATCGTCCGCCAGGCCTCAACAACTCATGTTCGCGAGATCGCGCATTCGGCGACACTTCCGTTGTTGCTATGCTACCCAAGTACCGCTCCCAAAGATAGCCGGCCACGTTCCTGAAGATCCACCAGGGC